>Ga0114957_1001918_pt1 | contig 21149 bp, 16 predicted proteins | sample BantaG_FD_87175 | JGI IMG/M metagenome (GOLD analysis project Ga0114957, IMG submission 87175) | Marine algal microbial communities from Bantry Bay, Ireland - BantryBay_4 metaG | ecosystem: Host-associated > Algae > Red algae > Unclassified | place: Bantry Bay, Ireland | collected 2014-11-21 | reverse complement strand
TCTTTTGTTCCTATTTTTCACTTTGAAATCAGTCATTTATCCAGATAAACTCGTGCTTTCAAAGTAAAAACTAGAAACAAAATAATCTACTCAAGAATGTAAATTTATTAATGCACTTTACCTCAGGAATGAGATTTTTTTGAATATCGCAGTTCTCCCTACATTTTTTTTGTAAAAAAAGGATGGTACACTTTTAATCTTCCACTATAGATTACACAGATTTTCACAGATAACTTCTGAGAAAAATAGTGTAATTTAATCTTTGAAAATTTGTGTAACCTTTGGTGAAAATAAATATATTGAAATTGTTATATTATCATAAATTTTAGAAGTGCATAATTGTAGCACTACCAAAAAAAAAAGTGCCTCCCGTAAATACAGGAAGCACTTTCTTTTTAATTAATATATAATATTCGTCAGTTTGTCTTCTGACAGTAAGCGCAGCGCACGATCTGACCTATGACAGCGCAGCGATCTAAAAATTTATTTGTTTGAATTATCGACTTCCTCTGTTTTTGCAACATTTGATTTTGAACTGTCAGATCCATCGGATTGAATCACTAAGTCAGTTACTGAGCTAAAACCATTCGTCAAAGTCACAAAGTAAATTCCGTTCATTGGCAATGAAAATTGAATATCATTTTTCCCAGGTTTCATAGCAACGCTTTTTCTAGCTTTTTCATGTCCATCAGTATCAGTTACTAATAATTGAAAAAGTCCAGAATTGTCCACAAAGTATTTCATGCTCACTTCATCCTTTTCATTTTTCACATCCATTGTTTCTAAATGGCACATTCCGAGTGAAACATAGACAGATTGTTGATTAGAAATTAAAGTTTTACCATTTGCCACTTTTTTTAATAAGTAATGATTGTTTCCTAGCATCGGCAAATTATCTAAATACGTAATTTGACCATCTCCAAAATCCGAAGAGTTAATTTCTGCAATCTCATGAAATTGCTCGCCATCTCGACTCCTCAAAATTTTAAAAGTTTCATTGGCAAAAGTCATTTTTGATTGCCAAATTAATTCAACTCCGTTACTCCGAAATCGAGTATCAAAAAAATACAATTGCTCACTTAACAAAGGTACTTTTGCGAAAGAGTTGATACATTTTCCATAAGTATCATATTCGCAAGCAATAGCAGCATGTGAAGACTGAAACAATTGAATAGATTCATCCAAAACTTTTGGACATTGAGAATGTTGACCAAAAATATGTTGAGAAAATAGAAATACTAAAAATAGCAGAGCAATTCTTGGGTGTGTGTTTTTCATAATTATGATGTTTGTTGATGTATAAAAATAGTATGATGATGAATCCATTTTTTTCCAAATCAATACATATTGAATTAGAATAAAATGGTATGATAAATACCAGTTCACAATAGTTTGCGAAGCAAACCAATTGGGTTTTAAAGTTTAGTGGATTCTTTTCGTGGAAGATTGTTTAGCACTTGAAAAGTACTTTTTTAGATAGGATAACTTGGAAAGGTTAAGTGTTTTCAAAGTCTACCCATAGTAATTTGTTATATTAAAGTATTGCAAATATTATGCCGAAATATAATCTATGGGAGAAAAATGAGCATAAAATTTTACAAAACAAATACATTTACAAGGTAAGTTAAAATGAAATTAAAATCCACTTTATGTAACTTTGTTTTTTACTTCACAACTCATAAGGTAACTTTGAATCACCTTGTGAGTAAGTCATCTTGTAAGGAGAAAATATAAATAAATTATGGCTCGGAATCGACCAGAAGTACTTGAAGAAGATAAAAATAGAAAGATGAATAAAGAGACTTTTCGTGATGCGATGAAGATCTTTGAATTTGTCAAACCATATCGAGTATCTCTAATTTTAGGGATGATTTTGCTATTTGTAAGTAGCATGGTTTTTATGTTGTTTCCATATTTGATTGGAAAAATGATGGACATTGCCTCTGGTTTGGATTTCAGAGGAATGGATTTGAATGATATTTTTTGGTTGATGTTTGGCGTTTTATTTGCTCAAGGATTTGTCTCTTATTTTAGAGTTTTATTATTTGCACGATTGAGTGAAAAAGGAATTGCTGATCTTAGAATTGCACTTTACGAAAAATTGGTTTCTCTGCCAATTGTATTTTATGAAGAAAATCGAGTAGGTGAATTGATGAGTAGATTGACAGCTGATGTGGAACGATTGTACAATGCTTTTTCGATCACGATTGCCGAATTTTTAAGGCAAATTTTATTATTAATTGTTGGGTTAATTTTCCTTGGATGGCAAACTCCTCAGTTGGCATTCATCATGTTATTGACCTTTCCAGTCGCCGTAATTCTTGCGATGTTTTTTGGAAAATGGATTCGTAATTTATCCAAACAACGACAACAATCCTTGGCAGACACCAATACGATTTTGAGTGAAACGATGCAATCTATCAGCGTAGTCAAAGCATTTTCCAATGAACTTTTTGAAGCACTTCGTTATGGGAAATCAAATGATACGATGGTTTCGATTGCTTTAAAGTATGCCAATGGTCGAGCAGTTTTTGCCACATTTATTGTGACGATTTTATTTGGCGCATTAATTTTTGTGATTTATGAAGGCGCAGTTTTGATCCAAACAGGAGATATGAGTTCGGGAGGATTGGTGATGTTTACTTTTGTCACCGCTATCATCGGAGGTTCGATTGCAGGACTTGGAAATTTTTACACAGAACTTTTAGGCGCAGTTGGTGCGACCGAAAGAATCAGAGAAATCCTTGCCATGGAAAGCGAAGTTGATCCTCGTGATCCATCCATCGATCAAGAATTTAAAAGGTTCGAAGGAAATATTGAATACGCCAATGTCAATTTCCACTACCCTACTCGCCAAGATATTGAAGTGATGAAAGGCATTAGTTTTAAAATAAAAGCGGGTCAAAAAGTTGCACTCGTTGGACCAAGTGGTTCTGGAAAATCTACGATCGTTCAGTTGCTTTTACGTTTTTATAAAATCCAAAGTGGCGATATTAAAGTGGATGGGAAAAGTATTTTTGATTATAATATTTCTGCGTTTCGAAGAAATTTTGCCATCGTTCCACAAGAGGTAATTTTATTCGGAGGAACGATTCGAGAAAATATTGCCTATGGTGATCCCGACGCCTCTGATAAACAAATTATCGAAGCAGCTAAACAATCTAACTCTTGGGATTTTATCAAAACCTTTCCTGAAGCATTAGATACCGTGGTCGGTGAACGAGGAATTAAACTTTCTGGAGGTCAACGTCAACGAATTGCTATCGCAAGAGCTATCTTAAAAAATCCTTCTATTTTATTGTTGGATGAGGCGACTTCTGCCTTGGACGCTGAATCTGAAAAAGTGGTTCAAGATGCTTTAAATAATTTGATGGAAGGTCGAACTTCTATTATCATTGCTCATCGCTTAGCGACGATTCGAGAAGTGGATTGTATCTATGTCATCGACAATGGAAAAATTATTGAGCAAGGAACGCATGAGAAATTATCTGCCATTGAAGATGGAGCCTACTCAGGATTGGCGAAGTTGCAATTTGAAAATATTTAATATTTTTTGCCGCAGATTAGGCTGATTATTATGATTGACTATGATTTAGTAATACTTTTCAAATGCTCGAAGATTGTAAGAAAAATCTTTAAAAATCATAGTAATCAGCCTAATCTGCTGCAAAAAAAAAATCACACAAATATATGTTTCCATTACCATTTGGTGGTCAAAATAGAGAAAAATTAAAAAGGTCAGAATATATCGTTGGAATATTAGGAGCTTTGTCGATTTTCTTAGTCGCCTTTTTATATGCTTTCGAAGTGAAGTATTTTAGCAATACTTTTGAAATTAAAAGTCTAATTTGGAGATCATTGGTGGCTGGTTTATTAGTAGGAATAGTTGCTGGTTATTTTTTTTCCAAACAATTTAAGGATGGTTTAGAAAAATTTAAACTGTATGTTTTCTTTGTTGTAATTTCATTGTTATTATTTCCATTGCTAGGTAGTTTATCCAATCGCTTATTATCTTTTTCTCCAAAACAAAAAATCGAAGTCGAACTGCAAAGTCAAGCAGCTTATCTCCAAAGTAGATTTGGAAAAGTTAAAACCAAAAATAAAAAGGATGGAATTTTTCTTTTTTTTGTAAAAGATCAAAAAATTGAAAGAGTCAAAACTAAAGAAATTCTTTTCCTTGGCTCTAAAAAAGGAGACCGTGTACATATTGTTACAAAAAAGGGGTTTTGGGGATATGAGTATTTTATTGAGGAGTAGTTTCCCTAGCTTTGTGATAGCTGCGAGTTGGCTTTTAGGCAAAGTAAGTTTTCGTAAATCGAATTAATTTACTTGACAAAACGAAATTTTTTTTCCATAAAAACGCTTTATGAAAAATCGCTCAATCCAAAAGTCAACTCACGGGTTTTGCAAAGCTCAGTTCATTTTTCAAAAAACAAATATGCCAGAATTACCCGAAGTCAATACATTCAAACTCTATTTTGATAAAACATCCTTGCATCAAAAGATTGGAGCAGTCCATGTTCAAGATGATAAAATAATGCGTAATATGGATGGTGATAATTTTATAGAAAAACTGACGGGAAGAACTTTTGTCAGTTCCTATCGGCGAGGAAAATATCTTTTTGGGAAATTAGATGATGGCAACGATGTTCTATTTCATTTTGGAATGACAGGCGATTTTAAATATTATGAAGATGAAATGGATCAGCCTCGTCACGAACGTTTTGCTTTTCATTTTGCCAACGGATTTCGATTAGGATTTGATTGTCCAAGGAAGTTTGCTCGCATTTTATATTTAGAAGATTTGGATAAATATATTGCTGAAATTAATTTAGGCGAAGATGCTTTAGTGATTTCAGAAAATAATTTTTTAAAAAAAATGGAAGGTAGAAAAACTTCAATTAAAGGTTTTTTACTCAATCAAAAATTGCTGGCAGGCGTTGGTAATTTATATGCTGATGAAATTTGTTTTCAAACTCGCATCCACCCTGCCTCTCCCGTGTATGCTTTAAAACCTAAACAGAAAAAGGCTATTTATGCAACGATGCAAAATATTTTGACGGTTGCTGTTGATCGCGCTCAATATTATAAAGAGAAAAAAACCGAGGACGATTTTTTTCAATGGAGAGTCGAAGGACAAAAAGCACCTAAAGGAAAAGGTCTTTGCCAAATAGAAAAAATAGCAGGGAGAACCACTTATTATTTTGATATTTATCAAAAATTATATCAGTAATTAATCCCGTTCTTTGACAAATCCCGTGGTCAGACCAAAGTTGGAAATAAAAACGACCGAAGGAAGTGTTATTTTCGACTTTGGTCTGACTTAAAACACGGGATTTGTCAAAGAACCATTAATCCAAAGTATATTCATAAAATCTAGCAGTTGCTCCACCTTGACCACTATTCCCCCCGCCAAAATATAGTGTATTTCCAAAAACAAACCGAAACAAATTTTGATTATTAGGAACAGGCAAATCTGCTATTTTTTCCCAAGAGTCAGATGCTATATCGTATTTCCATAGGTCAGAGAAATTACTTTGCTTGCCTGTCGTTCCTTCAAAATCAGCACCAAAACCAAAGTATCCATTTCCGTTATAGGTAAAACTAATCCCATCTCTTCGAGCACCACCAGGAAAATCATTTTTTTGAGTCCAACTATTATTATCAATATCATATTCCCAAAAATCAGATTCACAATCCACAAAAGAATAATACTGTTTATTCCCTCCTCCAATATATAATTTTCCATCTATCACAAAATGATACATGCCTGAATTACCTTCACAAAGGTAGTTTCCTATATTTGTCCAAATTTGATTATCCAAGTCATATTTCCACATCCTTTTTTCAAAATCATTGAAGCCTCTCCCAATTAAAAAAACATTATTTTCAAAAACAAAAGTGACTGCATCAGAAATTATTCCTTCAGTTGATGGATCACCAATAAAATCGATTTCAAATTCCACTTCAGAAGTAGATGGATTAAACTTATATATTTTATATGCCTCACTTCCTGCGTTTGCACCATTTCCTAATCCAAAATATCCTTGCTCATTTGCAGTAAAACTTATGCTATTTATAAAGTAAGATGGAAGATTATTAGTCACATGATTCCACGATTTATTATTGCTATCAAATTCCCACAAATCCAATGCATAATTAAAAGTAGTAAAATCATATCCACCCAACACATATCCTTTATCGTCAATCGTAAAATAAGTCATTTGGTCTCTTCTCCCAAATGGCAACGGATCTAACTCAGTTAAATTATCAGGAAAAATTTGACCAATCGCCACTTTCAAAAAAAAGACATCAGATTCAGCTCCGTTACTCGCAGTTAATTTTACATCAAAAATTCCTATCGTTTCATATTCATGAATCGGGTCTTTTTCGGTAGAGGTATTTCCATCCTCAAATTCCCACAAATAATCTGTCGCATTTAAAGAGTAATTTTTAAAAGTTACCACTCCATATTCGATAATTGGTGTGGTAAATCTTGCTTCCACTTTTAAAGCTGACGAGTCATCTTTTTTGCAAGAGGAAGAAAAAAGAAGAATAGTAAGAATAGCTAAAACTGAGAAATTGGAATAATTCATTTTGAATATTTTATAACTTGAATTTATAATTTAATAGACGGTTCTAGAACTAAAAAGGATGGGGAATTTTATAATTATCTTTTTTTAATTTAGAACTTAACAACTCTGCCCAAAACCATCGGGCAAAACAGAAAAAATAATCCAAAAAACAAAAAACCTTTGCTCAATCCTATAATATGTATGTTTAATCTAAAAATAACCTTCAACTATAGAATATGACCTATTTTTACAAAATATTTTATTGCATAAATAACGTATTTTATTCTAGTTTTGTGAAAAAAAATAGTTGTTTAAAAATTTAAAAGATTAATATGAAAGATTTTGTCAAGTTTGTTTTCGCTTCCTGTTTGGGAGTTACTTTGGCGGGAGTTGCCTTACTTTTTATTGGGAGTTCTGCCGTGGCTGGATTAGTTGCAGGAGCAGGTGGAGAAGGTAAAGTTGCCGCTAAACCAAATTCTGTTTTAAATATTACTCTGCAAAGTCAGGTTCCAGAAAAAACAAATAATGTACAAGTGGATCAATTCCAAATAGAGATGAATAATATTCTTGGGGTTCACGATATGGCTCGAAGTATTGACCATGCTAAAACGGATGACAATATTCAAGGAATTATGATTGACTTGACTAGTGCGAGTTTGGGACAAGCGAATGCTGCTTACCTGCGAGAAACAATTAATGATTTTAAGGAAAGTGGAAAATTTGTTTTGGCGTATGCACCTGTTTACTCCAAAGGAACTTATTATTTGGCATCGGCTGCTGATGAAGTTTATATCAATCCGTTTTCAATTATGGAGTTTGATGGATTTGCTGCGAGCATTCCTTTTTTCAAAGGTATGTTAGATAAAGTTGGGGTAAAAATGCAAGTTAAATATGCAGGTCAATTTAAGAGTGCGACCGAACCGTTTCGATTATTTGAGATGAGTGATCAAAATAAATTGCAAGTTCGAGAATATTTGGAAGGTATGTATGAAGTGTATCTGGAAGACATTGCCGCTTCTCGAAAAATGACACCTAGCCAATTGAGAGCGATTGCCAACCAAGGGATTTTATTAAATTCTAAAGAAGCAATGGAAACAGGTTTGGTTGATGGCGTAAAATATAAAGATGAAGTTTTGGCTGAATTGCGAACTCGTTTGGGTTTGGCTGATGATGATAAAATTCCAACGATTGGTTTATATGATTATGCAGAATATGTAGGTACTAAAAAAGATTTAAAATCTAGCAACAAGATTGCCGTCGTTTATGCAGAAGGTTCTATCGTTGATGGCGAAGGAACTTTAGGAAGTGTGGGCGGAGATAATTATGCTAGAATTATTCGAAAAGTACGACAAGATGATAATGTCAAAGCGATTGTCATTCGAGTAAATTCTGGCGGAGGAAGTGGCATGGCTTCTGAAAATATTTGGAGAGAAATCGAATTGGCGAAAGCAGATGGAAAAACAATCATCACTTCGATGGGTGATGTGGCAGCATCAGGTGGATATTATATCGCTTGTAATTCAGATGCGATTTTAGCACAATCTAATACCATCACGGGATCAATTGGAGTGTTTGCGATGATTCCTAGTTTTCAAGAAGGAATGCGAGAGCATTTGGGAGTGGAAGTTGATACGGTTAAAACGACCAAATTTGCTACTAGTATTTCACCATTCTTCGATATGACTGATGAAGAAGGTGATCGAATTCAAAAATATATAGATGAGTTTTATGATCACTTTTTGTTGAGAGTTTCGGAAGGAAGAGGAATGTCAAAAGAGCAAATTCATGAGATCGCTCAAGGTAGAGTTTGGACTGGAAAAACTGCTTTAAAAATTGGTTTGGTAGATGAGTTAGGTGACCTTGATGATGCGATTGCTTTGGCTGCGGAGAAAGCAGGTATTACTGATTATCGCTTGAAAGAATTTCCTCAAGTAAAAGAACCGATTCAACAATTTATTGATAATCTCAGAGGTAAAGATGACAAAGAACCATTGGCTAGCCAAACTGTAAATACATTGTTACAAAGTGAGTTTGGTGCAATGTATCCTCATGTAAAAGCATTGAGAGAAATGATGCAAGTTAAAGGAGTACAAGCAAGAATGCCTTATTTGATTGAGGTGAAGTAAATTATAACATTAGTTTTACAGATATAAAAATGGCATTTCATTTAAATGAAATGCCATTTTTTGTACCATAAATTTATCACTTCATAGATACACTAATAATCTAATAAGTATGGATGAAGTTGTGGATTATCAATATATTCAAGTAGATGACATTATTGCCAATCAACAAGATGGCACCTTATGAATACCCTCTCTTTAAGCGTTCCTAAGTACCCTTTTTTGCTAAAGTCATTTTCCCTTTTTTCTGATTTTCTGCTTCCTTCTTCCATTTTTCATCGACAACTTCTTTAAACTTTCTAGCGTATTTCACTAAATCTTTCCTTCGAGCTTGAATTCGTTTTTTTATGGTTGCTCCATCATTTTTTACAAACTCAGGCGACCAACTTTGCATGGCTCGATCAATTGCTTCATCATCTAATTCATTTTGCAAATATTTTGCTTCCTCCACGAAAACGGAAGCTGGAATATCATGCAAAAATTCTACATCGAATGGTTTCACCAAACCCTTCATGTGCCTAATTTTCTTTCGGTATGGTCTCAATTGAGGTTGGGAAAAAGGACGAGTAATCAACCAAGGCAATACGCCTTTAGGATTATAAAAAACATTATCCCGATCTGTCGGAAGAGGAATAAAGGTAGTTTTATCATTTTTCTCAACCACTACCCAACCCCATTGTTTATGATGACGATCCCAATCTCCCACTAACATATCGAATAACCGACATCTCACTAAAGCATGCTCATCTATGCTAGTAGAAGTATTTTTTTCCAAAATTTCTTTGACATCTTTTGTGTCAATAATTTCCTTGACATTCTCTATGTTGAGCCACTCTCCGCTTCCTTCAGGTTCGTATTCCAATAAATATAATCGACCACCCATCGCTCGATTAAATGTATCTAAGCCTAATTGATGAGGAACAAAATATACTTGAGGCTGAGTACTTAAAATCCCTGCTTCCTCTGCCAAAGCAGCAGAAAGTACTGCACCGTAAGGATGTTGAGCAGACATGGCATCCATCACAATATTTTCGATATTTAACTTTTTTGCCAACTTTGGAATCAGTACGGATGGATCTTTATTTACAGAGCGTAAAGTATAAATCACCCCGTTTTCACCTGCCAAATCCATCGAGGCAGTTTGCGCACCACCGCCTAATTCCAATGGCTTCAATCCTCCTTTCATCTCAGCTAAGTTACCCACAGGAACTGTAATTGGAGTTGACCAAGCTTTACGATAATTGTTTCCTTGAAAGATTCGCTTGACGAAATTAGCTTCAAACCGCTTAGTGGCGATCAAAGTAATGGAATCATAATTTAAAACATCTGATTGGTTTTGAACGGACGGTTCTATGATGATAGCACTAGGCCTACCTTCCATACTTTTGCAAGTTGAAATACTGATAATGATTGTTAAAAAGAGAAATAGGGAGAAAAAAATATTTTTGAACGACATAATTTCTATTTTGAGATAATTGTATATCTCTAGAAAGTATGGACTATATAAATGTTTTCAAATCAGGTCTAATTTATAAAAAATCCACATCCACATCATACGGATAAGTAATCAAATACTTCAAAGCTTTCTCCACTTCAAAACCTTCAAACACCGCTTTGTACAACATCTGCGTAATCGGAACTCTAATTTTATGTTGCCTTGAAAGGTGTTTGAAAATCTTTAACGTTCGCACTCCTTCTGCCAACTCTGGCATAGTTTCCATAATTTCTTCCAACGATTCTCCTTGTCCTAATCTTTTTCCAAAAGTAAAATTTCGACTATCTTCACTAGTTGCTGTAGCAATCAAATCTCCTATACCTGCCGTTCCTAAAAAAGCACTTTTATCAATATTAAAAGCCTTAGCAAAATAAATCATTTCCACCAATCCCCGCGTGATTAGCATCGCTTGAATATTTTTTCCCATACCCAAACCGCCTAACACTCCAGAACCTATTGCATATACATTTTTTAATGCACCAGCCATTTCTGCTCCCAACATTGACCGAGAACCAAAGACCTGAAACCGTTGTCCTTTCAACACTTTTTTTCCTAAAACAAAAACTTCATCAAACGGACTTGCAATCAAAGTTGCGGTAGGTTGACCCGCCATAATTTCAGAAGACAAATTGGGTCCACTCAAACAACCAATTCTTACCACAGAACTTTCTTGCTCGATTACATTACTCATGGTATGTACTTCATTTCGAGTAATTTTTCCTGCTTCCAACTTTGCCATATCTTCTTCTCGAACATCAAATCCTTTTGTCCCATGAATCAAAATATGGTAAGGATGCAGATAAGGAGAAAAACTTTTCATCATCGCTCGAAAGTTAACCGAGGGAACTACAGGAAAAATCAAGGTGCAACTTTCCGCCAAAAATTGCGGATCAGAAGTCGCAATAATATTCTTATTCAATTGAATCCCAAGATGCTCATGAGTCGCATTTATCTTTTTCACAAGGTCATTATTCCTCGCAAATAACAATACATTTGCATTTTCTGAAATCAGTTGTGCAATGGCAGTTCCAAAACTACCTGCTCCAATTACTCCAACCTGTTGCGACGTTTCCAATATGATATTTTTTTTTGCCCCGTAGAGAAAAGGCATGCCTTGTCTCCACAGAATACACATTACAATAAATTTTATTTTTGTGCCAATGCTTCTTCAATAAAAACCTTCAATTCTTCTCTGATAATCATTGAACCACCCATCTTACTATTCACTACTTTTCCTTCTTTATTTAAAACCACACTCGTCGGAAACCCTTGTACACCATAGGTTTGAATGATTGCTTGAGCATTTGGAAGGATTTGAAAATTGAACGGCGTTTCTTCTAAAAACTCAGATACTTGATTTTTTGAGTCAAATGTAATGGCTAAAAATTCAACATTTTTCCCAGCGTACTCAGTCTTCAATTCATTCAATTCAGGAATCTCCATACGGCAAGGCGCACAATTAATAAACCAAAAGTTAATCAATACTACTTTTCCTTTCAAACTTTCCAAACTTACTTTTTGACCATCCATATTCTCTAAATCAAAAGTAGTTAAAACTGCTCCTTTTTCAAAAGCTGTTTCCGCTGATGCGCCCATTAATTTAGATTGTAATTCTTTTAAAGTGATTGGTTGAAATTCGTCGGAGGGTTGAAAAAATTTTTCATCAACTGGTTTTAACTCCACTTTTGTCGCTAAATAATTAACTTTCCCAAAAGGCATATTCAGCGTATATTCCAAAGCAAATCCTTTGGAAGCTATGTATGGACAATAATTAATTCCAAAATCCTGCGTCAGCCAAGCGGTCAAAAAACCATCACCCATTTTCGCTATTGCTTTTTGACATTCATATCCTGCTATCATTTTTTTCTCCTCTTGAAAAACCAATTCCCCCATCTCTGGAAGCATCTCACCTGTATTTTCTAAAGCATATTTATCGCCTCTAAAAACTAGGTAATTTGTTTCTACATTAGTATCAAGATTGACCAATTGAAACGATTTTTTATCTTTATCATCCAACTTTTCAAAATGTAATTTTTCATCATTAAAAATTCCTCTTGCCAGCGTTCCAAAATCTGCGGCATTAAAAAATTCTGCATCTTTAGGTTCTACATTAATCTGATATTCTACCACACCTGATTTGATTGGAGGAGCTTTTTTTAATACCGTTTCTTGTTTCTTTGGAGAACATCCAAAAAGCAATACGAGCAATAAGCAGCTATTTATTATCTTCATTTTTGAAAAATTTTAAAGACTAAATTAAGTTCGCAAACTTACGAGATTTAAACAACCATTTTACTTTTATTTCGTTTGAATTTTAAAGTCTATATTTATTGTTTCCCAATATTAATTCTAATTACATTTCATGAAAAAACATATTTTAATCCTTCTTTTTGTTTCGGTTTCCGTTTTACTTTTTTCCCAAAATAAATTTCAACCTACTCCTCCTGAACAAGGACCAGGAAGTCCAACTTACTTTCACGATGAAGTTGTTCAATATGACTTCGCTGCAACACCTGATGGATTTTGGCTATATGAGCCAGCGAGTCCACGACCAGATTCTGCTAATGTAATTGTATTTAATCATGGATATGGAGGTTACAATCCGATGATTTATGGAAAATGGATCAAGCATTTAGTCCGGAAAGGAAACATTGTGATTTATCCTCGATACCAAAAAAATATTTACTCCCCAAGTCCAAAATACTTCGTCAACAATGTCAGTCAAGCTATTCGAGATGCCTTGAAAAAGATGGAAAATAGCAATTTTATAAAACCGATTACTCGAAACTTAGCCATGGTTGGACATTCCTACGGAGGTGTGATTACTGCAAACTTAGCTGTCAATTTTGAAAAACACAAGATTCCCAAACCTGTGGCGATTTTACTTTGCTCTCCAGGAACTGGGCCATTCAAAGGTGGCATTTTGGACAGCTATGAAGCAATGCCTGCTGAGTCTAAAGTTGTTATTATGGTTTCGGAAAATGATAGAATCGTTGGTGAGAAATTTGGGAAAAAATTTTTCAAAACTGCCACCAATGTCGTCCAACGAAATTACATTCGACAACTCCATGATAACTCGACCAATCCTCCACATCGAGCAGGTCACAATGAAAGTTATGCCCTCGATATTGATTTTGATAATGGAAAAAGAAATGCCACCACTCGTCGGGCACTTCGAAAAGGCAAAACTAATCACATTGATTATTATGGTTATTGGAAAATTTTTGACGCACTTCTTGATTGTAGTCGAACAGGTGAAAATTGTGAATATGCTTTTGGGAATACGCAGGAACAAAGATTTTTAGGACTCAACTCAAACGGTCAACCGCTGTTGGAATTAGAAGTTATCATTCCTGAGAGTAAAGTGAAACCTACGGCGACGACTCAATAATTAAGGATTTCGTATCATCGATTGGCTTCGAGTCAGCTGATGATTTTGCAATAAAAGGGAAAAAAAACCATAGGCTGGCAGGAAGCCAGTCAATGGTAAGACTATCCAATTTCATTTGAAAAATAAAAATTGTACTTTACGCCTTTATTTGAATCTCCTACCTCCAATTTCCCATAATATTTATTTCTAATACTTTATTATATTTGTATTTTAATATTTAATATCTATTAGTTTTTTATTTCAAAAAAAAATATAATTCACCATATTTCACACAGGAACAACATGAAAAAGGTACTCTTCATCTACTACATTTTTGCTGCAATTATCTTTGCAGGATTTGCCTCACACGGATCTGATAACCCTGAAATATTTATTTTCTCCAAAGTCTATTTAGCGATTTTAGTCGTCATGGCATTGGTATTATTTATTGCTTTTCCATGGTGGATCAATAGTTATGGGAAGAAGAATGGGGGGAAAGGTTTATTCATGGCAATGCTTCCCTCTTTGATTACTTTGTTTGTCATTTATCTTGGCGGACATTATTATTATTATTCAACGCAGGAACATTTGTTTGATCCTTTTTTACAGATGCCACCTAACAAATATGAGTTTGGTGCTGAAAAAGATAGTACTACTTTTCGAGTACTTTGCATCGGTGGTTCGACTACTCGAAATGTCAGATTAGATACCATGGATCGCTACCCCTCTGTGCTACATCAGATTTTAAATAAAAAATTTCCCAATAAAAAAGTGGAGGTACTCAACGCAGGAATGGATTGGTACACCAGTAAGCATACTAATATTAACTATGCTCTATATGCTAGAGATTTCCAACCTGACGTTGTGGTAGTCATGCATGGTATCAATGATTTGTATCGATCCTTTTCTCCAAAAAGTTTGGCGGTGGGTGAATACAAAAGTGATTATACGCATTTTTATGGACCAAGTATTGGTGGGGCAAAACCGCCTACATTTGAATCGAAAATAAATTATATCATACGGAAGTTTTGGTTTACGCCAACTTTCGATCCTTCGAGTTTTGATATTTCTGTTTTTAAATCTCTAGAAGATTTTCCAAAGTACATGAGCAATGCGGTCGAGCTTTTACAAAATGATGGAGCTGAAGTGATCCTTGTTTCTCAACCTTACTTTTATAAATCTGACATGTCAGCTGCTGAAGAAAAATTACTTTGGATGGATCGAGGTATGTGTATTTTGGATGGAAAATATCCTGATGCCGAAACAATGGCTCTTGCCATGGATGCCTATAATATGAAAACTGCAGCAGTTGCAAAAAAATATAAAACTAACTTTGTACATGGCGAACCTGCGCTGCCAAAAGATTTAGATCACTTTGTGGATGATGTACATTACACGCCACTTGGTGCTAAAAAATTAGCAGAAACAATCGCAGCGAAAGTAATGGTTAACTTTTAACGGTTAATGATGAAAGGTTATCGATTAACTGCCCACTATTTGTTAACCATTAACCGTTCGTCAATCATTAAAAATTAACTGTTAACCGTTCATCATTAACCGTTAAAAAATATGTATGATTTTGGGATTTGGGTTTATTATTTTGGGATTTGGTTGGCATCTTTTTTTAGTAAAAAAGCTAAGTTATGGGTGGAAGGTAGAAAGGATGTTTTTTCCAAAATAAAATCACAAGTTACTGATAATCAACCTATTATCTGGTTTCATTGTGCTTCGCTTGGTGAATTTGAGCAGGGTCGCCCCTTGATTGAAAAAATAAAAAAGACGCTTCCTGAACATAAAATTTTATTGACTTTTTTCTCTCCATCTGGTTACGAAATTCGAAATAATTATGAGCAGGCAGATTACGTTTTTTATTTGCCTTTGGACACTAAAAAAAATGCTAAAAAGTTCCTCGAAATCGTTCAACCCAAAATGGTTTTTTTTGTAAAATACGAATTTTGGTTTAATTATCTTCACCAACTAAATCAAAGAAAAATACCTATTTATCTGATCTCTTCCATTTTTAGAAAAGACCAAATCTTCTTCAAATCTTACGGTTCTTTTTTCAAAAAAATGTTGTTCTTCTTCGATCATATTTTTGTACAAAATAAAAAATCAAAAATTCTTCTTTTGGAAAATGGAGTTACTCATCTTTCGGTTGCAGGTGACACAAGAGTAGATCGAGTGTTGGAAACCTGCCTGACGGCGAGACAGGTTCAAAAAAATAAACCATCATTTGACAAAATAAATATATTCAAAGGGACTGCTGAAATATTAATTGGGGGAAGTACTTGGCCACCTGACGAAGACATTTTAATTGAATGGATTCATGCTCAAAAAGATTTTCGTTGGAAATTTATCATTGCTCCTCATGATATTAGTGAAAGTCATTTGGTAGAAATAGAAAAAAAATTAAATATGAATACTGTTCGTTTTTCCAAAGCCAATACGTTTAATTCCGCAGCGGCAAAAGTGATGATTATTGATAATATCGGAATGCTTTCTAGTCTTTATCAATATGGAAAAATAGCTTTGATTGGAGGTGGCTTTGGAAGTGGTATTCATAATACTTTGGAACCGATCGCTTTTGGGTTGCCTGTTATTTTTGGAAAAAAATATCAGAAGTTTGAAGAGGCCATTAATTTGATAGAAACAGGTGGAGGATTTTCTATTTCTAACTATGATGAATTTAAACATGTGATGAAAGATTTAGAAAAAGATAGTTTTTATAACAATGCTTCTACAAATGCTAAAAATTATATTTTAGAAAATCAAGGAGCGACTGAGGAGATTTTTAATTTCGTTTTTACTTAACTGCCACCAACTGAAAATTGTTGGGTTGGTTTGAATAACGAATAACGAATAACGAATATCGAATATCGAACAAGGATTTGAGAAGTTTGACGAAACTTCTCAAGATCACCATTAAACTAACATCGTCAAACTTCTCAAATCCTTGTTCCTTGTTCGATATTCGATATTCAGTTTTTTTTCCAATAAATTTATCGCACTAAAGTACGAGGTTTTAAACCTTTTCTGAGACCAATAAAAATCAATTCAACTAATTACTCCATAAACTAGGAATATCCCTTCCTTTTTATAAAATTTACACTCTCAATTTGAGGAAAAAGAAAGAAATAGAAATGGATGCCAATCAGCTTTTCAAAGCATTTAATCAGATCAATATTGCAGTCATCGGAGATGTGATCATCGACCGATATTTAGATGGAAAAGTAGATCGTATTTCTCCAGAAGCACCCGTGCCGATTGTTCATTTGAAGAAGGAAGACAACCGACTCGGTGGAGCGGGGAATGTGGCGTTGAATATCAAAGCAATGGGAGCGACTCCATTTTTATTTAGTATAATTGGAGCAGATGAAAATGCTGAAATTTTCGAAAAATTAATGCCTGAAAATGATTTGTGGAAAGATGGAATTTTAAAATCCAAAGAAAGATGCACAACCGTCAAAACTCGAGTGATGGCCAATCATCAACAATTGCTTCGAGTGGACAGAGAGGATACACATGAACTTTCCAATTCTGAAGAAGAAAATTTCATACAAAAAATCCAAACATTTTTATCGGTTCAAAATATTGATGTGATCATTTTGCAAGATTACAACAAAGGAGTATTGTCTCTGTCGGTCATCAATAAAATTATTTCTTTGGCAGAAAAAAAAGAAATCCCCATTGTCGTTGATCCCAAAAAAGCTAATTTTTTAGCTTTTAAAAATGTGGAAATATTCAAACCTAATTTAAAAGAAATTCAAGAAAGTACGCCATTTGAAGTATTACCCAATCTTGCTTCCCTAAAAAAAGCAAGTGACTTTTTACGAACCAAGTCTGGTGCAAAAAATACCATCATTACCCTTTCAGAAAAAGGAATGTTTATTGATGATGGACAAAAAGTTCAAATCATCCCAACTCAAATTCGTAACATTGCCGATGTTTGTGGAGCAGGTGATTCGGTGATTAGTTTGACTGCTTTAGGTTTAGCTTTAAAATTAGAATTAAAAAAAATTGCCAATTTAGCTAATCTTGCTGGCGGTCAAGTTTGCGAAAAAGTAGGAGTCGTACCCGTGGATAAGAATCAATTGAAAAGAGAATTTGAAGATTTAAAAAGTTCGATAACTTAAATAGACTTAATTCTGAATGATGAATTTTGATTTTTGAATGAGACGACACCTTGTAATCATTATGTTCATGTTCAAAAAATCTCTCTACAACACTCTTTAGAATAATCTCTAATTAAATGCAAAAAAAAATAATTATCCTCGGAGCAGGATTAACTGGTTTGAGCATCGCCTATTTTTTGAAAAAAAAAGGAATCAATACTCATATAATTGAAGCTCGAAACCGAGTCGGAGGACGCATCGAAACGATCAAAGGAAATCAAGATTCTCCCATGGAAATGGGCGCAACTTGGTTTGGGAAAAAACATGAATCTCTTTTTTCTTTTTTGGAGAAACTTAAAATTGGTGTTTTCCAACAATACATTCACGGAACTACTTTTTTTGAAACGATGTCCTTCACGCCTCCTCAAGAATTTGTAGTTCCAGCATCAGATGAACCTTCTTATCGAATGCAAGGAGGAACTTCTTCTTTGATTTTAAAATTAGCTAATGAAGTTGGAATGGAAAATATTTCTCTCGACCAACCTATTTCCAAAATAGAAAAAATGGAAAATAATATTTCTATTACGACGATTGAGGGAAAAAAATTTGAAGCAGATTTGGTCATCTCAACTATCCCTGCAAAACTTTTTGTGCAATCCATCGAATGCTCTCCTGCCTTGTCAAAAGATGCCACCAATATTTTTGAAAACACGCAAATTTGGATGGAAGGTTCTGTGAAATTTGCAGTAGAATATACTACTCCTTTTGGAAAGAAAAAGGGCTTTCGGGAGCAATTTTCAGTCAGTCAAGTTTGATTCCTGAAATGTACGATCATACCAATTATGAAGAAAATAAATTTGCGTTAAAAGGATTTTTAAATAGATCGATGGTTCAATATGCCAAAGCAGATCGAGAGAAAATGGTTATCCAAAATTTGAAAAAATTCTTTGGAACTGATGCAGAAAACCACATTGGATATTTTGATAGAATTTGGGAAAATGAAAAATTCACTTTTTCACCAACGGCTAATTTTCTTTCATCGCATTATAATAATGGTCATCCTATATATCAAAATTCATTTTGGAACAATTCATTTTTCATGGCAGGAACGGAAACGGCGCCGAATTTTGGAGGCTATATGGAAGGTGCGATTCAGTCTGCGATTTTGACTGTTGAAAAAATTTATAACAGTATAATTACAACATAAAATGCTTCATATCCCAGGCTTATATATTGCGAATTCTGACGAGCGAGGACGAGGTGTCTTTACCGCTCAAGAATTAGAGAAAGGTGACTTAATTGAAATTTGCCCACTCTTAATTATTCCTAAAAAAGATGTTGCCAAAATTCACCAAACGGTCATTCATGACTATTATTTTTTATTGGAAAAACCTGTAGGTGCTGCTTGCATTGCATTGGGCTATGGTTCTATTTACAATCATCATTCGAAACCAAATGCTATCGTGATATTTGATTATGAAAAGGAAGAAATTGAAATTCAGGCTTGTACAACAATTGAATCTGGCGAGGAGATTTTTATTGATTACACGGATGGAGGAAAAGAGGAAGCGCCATTGTGGTTTACCCCTTCGTAGTGATATAGTTGATAAAAAAAATGAATATCGAATATCGAACAAGGAACAAGGATTTGAGAAGTTTGACGATACTTCTCAAGACCACGATTATACTAGTGGTACATCCCAAATCCTTGTTCGATATTCAAAATATTTGTAAAGAGTAATCTCAGTCTGTATGAGCTGACACCTCTTGGTTTGAATTTAATTTTTCAATAACTTAAAAGTCTTACTTCCATTCTTAGTTATCACTTTTGAAAGATATATACCTGATGAAAATCCGTTGGTATTTATTTTTCCTAAATTAGCATTAAGTTGAGTTGTCAAAATAAGTTGTCCTTGCAAATTATAAATTTCTACTTTTAGAATCATTGCATCTTCCGAAGAAATATTCCAAAAATCGCTAGCAGGATTTGGGAAAACTTTTATTTTTTCCAAAAACAAATTATCATTGCTTAAAACAAAATCTCCAAAAGCAACATTATCAAAGTAGTAAGTCTTTTCTCCAGTTGCTGCACCAGCAGTTCCGAAGTTAAAAAATATAGAAGCCTTACTGTAAATCCAACCATTATTTAAACCAAAATCTAATGCTGCTGTTCCAGGTGCTTCATTCGTAAAATCAAATTCTAAAACTTCCCAATCACCACCAACTGTAGTGTTCACTTCCGTTTCGCAAGTCTGAGTTGGATCATTGGCATTTTCGACTTTTAATCGAATCGGAGTTCCAGCATCAGGTGACCAAACTTTTACGGTCATTTTTGAATCAGTCAAAGTCAAAGGAATATTAGTTGCAAAACCACCAGATGTACCAATAGTTGTTCCAGCGGAAGGAGAGGAATTTGGCATTTTCATAGACATCGCTACAGTATTGTTAGAGTTGGTTGGGTCTTCAACGACAGCAGAACTATTCCCTTCAAAATCTGTCATAGTATAATTGATTGTCGATCCTTCAAAGGTAACTGGCAAGTCAATTTGTTCACCTGCAAATAATTGTTCGACATCATCAAATAGAAAAGTGGAAGTGGCAGAACCATTTCCAGTATTTCCAAAATCAAACATAAAAACTAACTGATTATTATCAGCAGGTGTCCCCGTAAAATCCCAAGTTAGGATTTCCCATTCATTGTTAGTTGTGGTCACCGCATCTCGTTCGGTAACAGTTCCTCCTTCTAATTTAAACTTTATCGTTGTTCCAATTGGAGTGGTGGTAAATACTTTCATGGACAAAGTTGAATTGGTAGAAAAATCTATATTATTTGCTAAAATGATTTTACTACCTGCCCAGACTTCTCCGCCATCTCTAATAATTTGCGCTACCATTGTACTGGTGTTTATTCCATTGGATTGCGGATTGGAAATGACGGAAGCTTCTCCTCCATCAAAATCTACGAAGTCAGAAGTGATAATTGCAGTTTCAAAATCAATCGGTAAGGATTGAGAAAATCCATTTGAAAAAACAAATAAGAATGCTAAAAGATAAAATTCTTTCATATTATTATTTTTTAAAAAAATTAAAATTAGAAATGAGTTTTTGAGTTGTCTATGTAGGGCTACATTTGTTATTTTCGCAAAAAGGGTGTTAACCCATAAAGGCTAACACCCCTCCTACGTGAAAAGGACATTCTGAAATGTCCTTTATACCGTGAAGTTAAATACTTACAATTTTAATTTAGGAACGGTACATTAAAAAAGAACTAGTGCTTTGATTCATAAATAAATGACGGTTAAAACGCAGGATTTTTTTTCGTCAGATTGAGACGGATAATTAAGAACATAGCCTTAGCTGCATAAATAATTATCTAAGGAATGCGAACTAAATAAATGCAGATTCTTGACAGGATATTTTGTCCATATTTTTCACTTTAAAACCCTGAAAATATCAACATTTATGCGGCTTTTA
>Ga0114957_1001917_pt1 | contig 21157 bp, 8 predicted proteins | sample BantaG_FD_87175 | JGI IMG/M metagenome (GOLD analysis project Ga0114957, IMG submission 87175) | Marine algal microbial communities from Bantry Bay, Ireland - BantryBay_4 metaG | ecosystem: Host-associated > Algae > Red algae > Unclassified | place: Bantry Bay, Ireland | collected 2014-11-21 | reverse complement strand
ATTTGCTGCACAACTATAAAATAAAGTTGAACGACCTTCAAGGAAACTTGAGAAGGGATAAGTTTACGATTTCCGTTGGTGATGAACTGCCAGCGGGCATCATGAAATTGGCCAAGGTCTATATCGCCAAGAAACGTAAGTTGAAAGTAGGTGATAAAATGGCAGGGCGTCACGGAAACAAAGGTATCGTTTCCCGAATCGTACGTCAGGAAGACATGCCGTTCCTAGAAGATGGTACGCCTGTAGATATCGTGTTGAACCCACTTGGGGTACCATCACGTATGAACATCGGTCAAATTTACGAAACTGTACTAGGTTGGGCAGGTCTGAAATTGGGCAAAAAGTATGCTACTCCTATTTTCGATGGAGCCACCTTAGACCAGATCAATACCTATACCGATGAAGCGGGTATTCCAAGATTCGGGCATACCTATCTTTATGATGGTGGCACAGGCCAGCGATTTGATCAGCCAGCTACGGTTGGTGTCATTTACATGCTGAAATTGGGGCATATGGTAGATGACAAAATGCATGCAAGGTCTATAGGGCCATACTCCTTAATTACGCAACAACCCTTGGGTGGTAAAGCCCAGTTCGGTGGTCAGCGTTTCGGAGAAATGGAAGTTTGGGCACTTGAGGCATATGGCGCATCGGCCACCCTTAGGGAGATATTGACGGTTAAATCCGATGACGTAGTCGGTAGGGCGAAAACCTATGAGTCTATCGTTAAGGGCGAGACCATGCCAGAACCTGGTTTACCAGAATCTTTCAATGTATTGATGCACGAACTTAAAGGTTTGGGTCTTGATATCAGATTGGAAGAATAGTTTTAGAACACATTATAATTTAGTAGCATAATATATTATGGCTAGAATACACGATAATACACCACAAAAAAGGTTTGACAAGATTTCAATCGGCTTGGCTTCACCAGAAGCAATTTTGGCAGAGTCACGAGGTGAGGTCTTAAAACCTGAAACTATAAATTATAGAACCCACAAGCCAGAGCGCGACGGACTTTTCTGTGAGCGTATCTTTGGTCCTGTTAAGGATTATGAGTGTGCCTGTGGTAAATATAAGCGTATTCGCTACCGCGGTATTGTCTGTGACCGTTGTGGCGTTGAGGTTACCGAAAAGAAAGTACGTAGAGATAGAGTAGGGCACATCAACTTAGTGGTGCCTGTGGCTCATATATGGTATTTCCGTTCGTTGCCGAATAAAATCGGTTATCTATTAGGTCTTCCTTCCAAGAAATTGGACATGATAATCTACTACGAAAGGTACGTAGTCATTCAACCTGGTATTGCCAAAGGCCCCGAAGGTGAGGAAGTAAATAAGATGGATTTCCTTACCGAAGAAGAGTACTTGAATATCTTGGATGAAATTCCGCCAGAAAATCAGTATTTAGAAGATTCCGACCCAAATAAATTTATCGCAAAAATGGGCGCGGAGTGTTTAATAGATCTTCTAGGTAGAATTGATTTACAACAACTTTCGTACGATTTAAGGCACAAAGCAAATACCGAAACTTCCAAACAACGTAAAACCGAAGCTTTAAAGAGACTTCAAGTTGTTGAGGCACTGCGCGAATCGCAGCAAAATAGAGAGAATAAGCCAGAGTGGATGATTATGAAAGTGGTTCCTGTTATTCCACCGGAACTGCGTCCTTTGGTACCGCTAGATGGTGGTCGTTTTGCGACATCTGATTTGAACGATTTATACAGAAGGGTTATCATTCGTAACAATCGTTTGAAAAGGCTGGTAGAAATAAAAGCTCCCGAAGTAATTCTTAGAAACGAAAAGCGTATGCTTCAAGAATCGGTTGATTCTTTGTTCGATAATACAAGAAAAGCTTCTGCTGTTAAGACAGAGTCTAACAGACCATTAAAATCACTTTCCGATTCATTGAAAGGTAAGCAAGGTCGTTTCCGTCAAAACCTTTTAGGAAAACGTGTAGATTATTCAGCGCGTTCCGTAATTGTTGTTGGCCCTGAAATGTCTTTGTTCGAATGTGGACTTCCAAAAGACATGGCAGCCGAGTTATACAAGCCATTCGTAATCCGTAAGTTGATTGAACGGGGTATTGTAAAAACGGTAAAATCAGCGAAAAAAATAATAGACAAAAAAGAACCCGTAGTTTGGGATATTCTTGAAAATGTATTGAAAGGCCACCCTGTATTATTGAACAGGGCGCCAACATTACACCGTTTAGGTATTCAAGCATTTCAACCAAAACTTATTGAGGGTAAGGCAATACGTCTTCACCCATTGGTATGTACGGCTTTTAATGCAGATTTTGATGGCGATCAAATGGCAGTACATCTTCCTTTAGGCCCTGAGGCCATTTTGGAAGCACAGCTGTTAATGCTAGCATCTCATAACATATTGAACCCGGCAAACGGTTCTCCAATTACCGTACCTTCTCAGGATATGGTCTTGGGTCTGTATTACATGACCAAAGAGCGTAAATCTACGAAAGAGGTTCCTGTAAAAGGCGAAGGCTTAACTTTCTACTCAGATGAAGAGGTAGTTATTGCTTTTAATGAGGGAATGTTAGAGTTGAATGCAGGTATCAAGGTACGCGCTAAGGACTTTAACGACGAAGGCCAACTGGTAAACAAAATTATTTCGACAACTGTCGGAAGGGTATTGTTCAACCAAGTGGTGCCTGAAGCTGCAGGTTATGTTAACGAGGTTTTGAATAAGAAATCGTTGCGAGATATTATCGGTAATATCCTAGCGGTAACCGATGTGCCTACAACGGCTGCGTTCTTAGATAAGATTAAAACGATGGGTTATGATTTCGCCTTTAAGGGTGGATTATCATTTAGCCTTGGAGATATTATTATTCCACAAGAGAAACATGAAATGATTGCTGAAGCCAACGGTCAAGTCGATGGTATTATGGCTAATTATAACATGGGTCTTATTACCAATAACGAACGTTACAATCAAGTCATTGATGTGTGGACCTCTACAAATGCGCAATTGACCGAATTGGCAATGAAGCGTATTCGAGAAGATCAACAAGGATTCAACTCGGTGTATATGATGTTGGATTCTGGTGCGAGGGGTTCTAAAGAACAAATTCGTCAGTTGACCGGTATGCGTGGATTAATGGCCAAGCCTAAGAAATCTACTGCTGGAGGTGGAGAGATTATTGAAAATCCGATTCTTTCTAACTTTAAGGAAGGATTATCGATTTTGGAATACTTTATCTCTACTCACGGTGCACGTAAAGGACTGGCGGATACCGCCTTGAAAACGGCTGATGCAGGTTACCTAACACGTCGTTTGGTTGATGTATCTCAAGATGTTATTGTTAACATCACAGATTGTGAGACCTTAAGAGGTGTTGAAGTAAAGGCACTACGAAAGAACGAAGAGATTGTTGAATCTTTGGGAGCCCGTATCTTAGGAAGGGTTTCTTTGAACGATGTGTACAATCCGTTGAATGAGGAATTGTTATTGTCTGCAGGTCAGGAAATCCTAGAGACTGATGCAAAACGTATCGAGGAATCTCCAATCGAGAAAGTAGAAGTACGCTCAGCGTTAACATGTGAAGCGCCAAAAGGTATTTGTGCGCAATGTTACGGTCGTAACCTTTCTACCAACAAAATGGTGCAAAGGGGTGAAGCCGTTGGTGTTGTTGCAGCGCAATCTATTGGTGAGCCAGGTACACAGTTGACATTACGTACCTTCCACGTTGGTGGTATTGCAGGTAACATTTCAGAGGATAGTAAGCTAGAGGCTAAATTTGCTGGTGTGGCTGAAATCGAAGATTTACGTACCGTAAAAGGCGAAGATTCAGATGGTAAACCCGCTGTAATCGTCATTTCTAGAACTTCTGAAATAAAAGTTGTTGATGCTAAGACAGGAATCGTTTTAAGTACAAACAATATTCCTTATGGTTCTCAATTGTTCATAAAGAATGGTGCTAAAGTCGCTAAGGATGAATTGATATGTTCTTGGGATCCTTACAACGGTGTAATTGTTTCTGAATTCCCAGGTAAGATAGCTTACGAGAATATTGAACAAGGTGTTACTTATCAAGTTGAGATTGATGAACAAACAGGATTTCAGGAAAAAGTAATTTCTGAGTCTCGAAACAAGAAGTTGATTCCGACCCTGTTGATTATGAATAGTAAAGAGGAAGTGTTACGTTCATACAACTTGCCTGTCGGTTCACACATCATGGTTGATGATGGCGATAAGATTAAAGAGGGTAAAATTCTAGTAAAGATTCCTCGTAAATCTGCCAAAGCTGGTGATATTACAGGTGGTCTTCCTCGAGTTACCGAATTATTCGAAGCGCGTAACCCTTCTAATCCTGCTGTAGTAAGTGAGATTGATGGTGTTGTTTCTTTCGGAAAAATCAAAAGGGGAAACCGTGAAATAATTATCGAATCTAAATTAGGTGAGATTAAGAAATATCTAGTCAAACTCTCGAACCAGATTTTGGTTCAGGAGAATGATTATGTACGTGCGGGAATGCCACTTTCCGATGGTTCTACAACTCCTGAGGATATTCTGAAAATTAAGGGGCCATCTGCTGTTCAGCAGTACTTGGTCAATGAAGTTCAGGAAGTATACCGTTTACAAGGTGTGAAAATAAATGACAAGCATTTCGAAGTAGTTGTGCGACAGATGATGCGTAAAGTACGAATCGTAGATCCGGGAGATACTATTTTCTTAGAAAATCAATTGGTACACAAAGACGATTTCATCAACGAGAACGACGGTATCTTTGGAAAGAAAGTTGTTATGGAAGCTGGTGAATCCGAAAACCTTAAACCGGGTCAGATTATTACTGCTAGAGAGCTTAGAGATGAAAATTCTATTTTAAGAAGAGAAGATAAGGCGTTGGTAGAAGCAAGAGATGCAGTCTCTGCAACAGCTACTCCTATCTTGCAAGGTATTACGAGAGCGTCTTTACAGACAAAATCGTTTATCTCCGCTGCATCGTTCCAAGAGACGACCAAAGTGTTGAATGAGGCCGCTGTTAGCGGTAAAGTTGATACCTTGGAGGGTCTTAAGGAAAATGTAATCGTAGGGCATAGAATACCTGCAGGTACAGGTATGAGGGACTATGAAAGCATAATTGTAGGCTCAAAAGAAGAATACGATGAGATTATGGCGCGAAAAGAAGCGCTAAAATTCTAATACAACACTATAACCCTCGATATTCTTTATCGGGGGTTTATTTTTTTATACATATAGTTATGGCTGAAAAAGAAAAGAAACAAAAACAAATCAATATAGAGCTTGATGAGAAGATGGCTGAAGGTATCTATTCAAACCTTGCGATTATCAACCATTCCGTTTCGGAATTTGTGGTTGATTTCATAAGTATGATGCCTGGTGCGCCAAAAGCAAAAGTCAAGAGTCGTATCGTACTTACACCACAGCATGCTAAGAAATTTTTGAAGGCCTTAAACGATAATGTACATCGTTTTGAAAAAGCGCATGGTACCATAAAAGATTATGAACAACCTCCCATACCACTGAATTTTGGACCTACGGGAGAAGCTTAAAACCTAAACAACCCACTGTAGTAACAGTGGGTTGTTTAGGTTTTATAGGCCAACAGCCAAGAGTATGTATCTACTTAAATTTTCATTGTCGCCTGCAAGAGTGCATGAGTTCCCCCTCCGGGGACAGGGGACATTTAATCAAATTCAGAAACGAAGTGCAGCTTCACACTTGGGTATTTTTGCTGCGTCATTTGCAATGAAAAAGCGGAATCGGCCAAAAATACCAATCGGCCTCTTTTATCCTTCGCTAAAAATTTTTGTTTTACTCTTTTAAATTCTTGGAACTCTTGATTCTTTGCATCGTCTGCGGCTACCCAACACGCTTTGTGTACAGGAAAGTTTTCATAAGAACATTTGGCACCATACTCGTGCTCTAGGCGGTATTGAATAACTTCAAATTGTAATGCACCCACTGTACCGATTACCTTTCTTCCATTGAGTTCCAGGGTAAAAAGTTGAGCAACACCTTCGTCCATCAACTGATCTATACCTTTGTATAACTGCTTCGACTTCATAGGGTCGGCATTGTTGATATACCTAAAATGCTCTGGTGAGAAACTAGGAATACCCTTGTAGTGGAGTTCTTCGCCCTCGGTAAGGGTATCTCCTATTTTAAAATTTCCGGTATCGTGAAGACCTACTATATCCCCAGGGTAAGAGATATCAACAATTTCTTTCTTTTCTGCGAAAAAAGCATTGGGGCTTGAAAATTTCAATTTTTTGCCCTGCCGCACATGCAAATAGGGCTTGTTACGTTCGAAGGTACCCGACACAATTTTAACAAATGCCAAACGGTCTCGGTGTTTGGGATCCATATTGGCATGTATTTTAAAGACAAATCCCGTAAGTTCTTTCTCTTTCGCATGCACTACTCGTTCCTCGGCCTTTTTTGATTTTGGTGGCGGTGCGATTTCGATAAAGCAATCTAACAGTTCCCTAACACCAAAATTATTCAAAGCAGACCCAAAGAAGACAGGTTGTTGTTCTCCTTTTAAATATAATTCACGATTAAAATCAGGATATACACCTGTCACCAATTCTATGTTATCACGCAGTTCAGATGCCGCTTTTTCACCAATAATACTATCTAAAGCTTCGTTTTGTAAATTATCGAAGGCAATGGTATCCTCAATATTTTTCTTACTATCACCACTGAAAAGATTTATGTTCTTTTCGTAAATATTGTAAATACCCTTAAAATCATAACCCATTCCAATAGGAAAACTTAATGGAGTTACTGACAACCCTAACTTTTGCTCTACCTCGTCTAAAAGATCAAAAGCATCTTTTCCTTCCCTGTCTAATTTATTAATGAACACAATAATGGGAATGTTTCGCATTCTGCAGACTTCGACCAGCTTTTCGGTTTGTTCCTCAACACCTTTGGCGACATCTATGACCACGATTACACTATCTACAGCTGTTAATGTTCTAAAGGTATCTTCCGCAAAATCTTTATGCCCAGGAGTATCTAAAATGTTGATTTTCTTGTCCTTATAAATAAACGCCAATACTGAAGTAGCAACCGAGATTCCACGTTGCCGTTCGATTTCCATAAAATCACTAGTAGCTGTTTTTTTTATTTTATTATTTTTTACAGCGCCAGCTTCTTGTATAGCTCCACCAAATAAAAGTAATTTTTCGGTCAGGGTCGTTTTGCCTGCATCGGGGTGTGAGATGATTCCAAATGTGCGACGACGTTCTATATGTTCAGCAAAAGTCATTCTAGAAATTTGGGCAAAAATACATCAAATTATAGGTTTTTGATTTATTCGGTACCAGATAAAAAATTGCCTGCTTTTTTAAGTGAAAATACCATGATTATTGACCTTTATAAAATCTTATTATTCCGTTTAAAGGTATTTAAAATCGATATAAATTATTGCTTATAGTCCATTAGACGATGAATTTTGTAAATAATTATGCACTCACATATTCAAATTATGGTAGTTTAACGAGTAAAACTGCTATTGACAGAATTTTGGCAATTTTGCGTTTTTAAAATATTTGAGGTTCAAAATTTTAACTTTATCTTGCGAATTAGAATATTAAAGTTGTCCCAAACTTCTTACCGTTAAAGAAACATGCTTATTGGCCATGGTGATTGGTAACCAGCCTGTTAGAAAACAGGCTATTAAATTGCTAACACTTATGGAATTTTTAACACCCACTATTAAAAAAGGAACTGGCAAACTATTAAGCTTCCTATGCATGACATTGCTTATCGCAAGTGTTCACGCCACTGAGATTTATTCTCCCGAATTGTCGAATAACCCAATTTTTATGGTCGATGATCCGGCCGATCTTGATGAAGATAACGACGGTATCTTGGATACTGTTGAAGATGCTAATTTTGATAAGGACGATAATCCCGATACCAATCCAACTGATACCGATGGCGATGGCTTACCCAATTATTTGGATATCGATTCGGATGGCGATGGCATCTTAGATAATTATGAAGGTCAACGAACTATCAATTATGTTGCTCCGTCTGGAGTAGATGCGAATAATAATGGTTTGGACGATGCCTATGAGGGAACATTTGGTTTCGGTATAGTTCCGATTAACTCTGACAAAGCTGCCCTGCCAGATTATATTGATTTGGATTCTGACATTGACGGAATTAGGGATAATGTAGAGTCGCAACCTTATTTGAATTACGTGGCACCGTCAGGAATAGATGCCAATCAAAACGGTTTAGATGACGCATATGAAGGTGATTTCGGATTTGGTATAAACCCATTAAATTCGGATAGCGACCAATATCCCGATTTTAGGGATTTCGATTCTGATAACGATGGTATTAAAGATAAAATAGAGGCGCAAACCTCTGAAGACTATATCCCACCTCGTGGCGACAACAATAATAATGGAATAGATGATTCTTACGAGGATGGTCTATTACCAATAGATACCGACGAAGATGGTATTCCTGATTTTCATGATATTGATTCTGATAATGATGGTATTCTTGATAATTGTGAAGCACAATCGACTGAAGGTTACCTTTCACCTTCGGGAGTTGATAGCACTAGAGATGGCCTTGACAATGCTTACGGTCGAGGTGGTATTGATCCGCCATTTAACTCGGATAATGACATAAGTCCAGATTTTCGTGATATTGATTCTGATAATGATGGAATACCCGACAATATAGAGTGGCAAACTACTGCTGGATATATCGCACCTACTGGAAATGACTCCGATTTAGATGGTTTAGACGATGCTTATGAAGGAAAGACCAGTCTATGTGGTGGTTTGGAGGATACCGATGGCGATGGAGAATTTGATTATCGTGATTTGGATAGTGATAATGATTCCGTTCCCGATAATAATGAAGGCAACGACTTCAATTTTGATGGCAATCCCGATCAAGCATTTACAGGAGTTGATACGGATAACGATGGTTTAGACGATGGTTATGAAGGAAGCGACGTAAACGATGGCTTTGATGTAAACGACGAGATAGATGACCCTGCAAATGACTTGCCGGATACTGATGGTACTGAAGACGTAAATTATCGCGATTTGGATGATGATGGTGACGGAATAAATACCCCTGACGAGGATACTGATGGAGATGGTGACCCAACAAACGATGATACTGACGGTGACGGCACTCCTGATTACTTAGATCCAAACGGTGATACTGATACAGATGGCGATGGTGTGCCTGATAGTGTTGATCTTGATGATGATAACGATGGTATTTTAGATACAGTTGAAGATCCTGATGGATCAGGTATAGATACCGATGGCGATGGTATACCAAATACTCTTGATATCGATGCTGACAATGATGGTATTCCTGATAATGTAGAAGCACAGACCACGGCAGGTTATATTGCGCCAAACGACGACGATGCAGCTACTTATGAAGCAAATAACGGGTTGAATTCCGCTTATTTACCAGACGGTATAACACCTGTAAATACTGATAATAGTCCTGTGGACAACCCTGATTACACCGATTTGGATAGTGATGATGATAACGCTCCCGATAATAATGAAGGAAATGATTTCAATTTCGATGGCATTCCCGACCAAACTTATACAGGAGTCGATACAGACGGTGACGGTCTTGACGATGGTTATGAAGGAAGTGACGTAAACGATGGTTTTGATGTAAACGACGAGATAGATGATCCTGCAAACGACTTGCCGGATACTGATGGTACGGAAGATGTAAACTATAGAGATATTGATGACGACGGTGACGGAATTTCTACATTTGACGAGGATGTAGATGTGGATGGAAATCCGGCAAACGATGATTCTGACGGTGATGGTACTCCAGATTATTTAGATAATGACGATACGCGACCGGATACTGATGGTGACGGGGTTCCAGATGTTGTTGATATTGACGACGACAATGATGGTATATTAGATATAGTTGAAGATCCAGATGATGATGGTGTGGGCATTGATACCGATGGTGATGGTATTGTAAACCTTCATGACATAGATTCTGATAATGATGGTATCCCCGATAACGTGGAAGCTCAAACAACTGCGGGCTATATTGCCTCAAATGATGATGATGCCGCTACCTGGCTTTCTAACAATGGATTAAACTCGGCTTATTTGCCAAATGGTTTGACACCTGTAATTACAGAAGGTACAGAGCCAGACTATATAGACTTAGATAGTGACAACGATTCAGTGCCTGACAACAATGAAGGGAACGACTTTAATTTTGATGGTGTTCCAGACCAGGTTTTTACGGGTGTTGATAGCGATTTCGATGGCTTAGATGACGGTTACGAAGGTAGCGATGTAAACGATGATTTTGATGTCAACGATGAAATCAACAACCCTGCCACCGATTTACCGGACACTGATGGTACCGAGGATGTAAATTACAGGGATTTTGATGATGATGGTGACGCGATAGATACTTTTGATGAGGATGCTGATGGCGATGGAGACCCTACAAATGATGATACTGATGGCGATGGCACACCTGATTATCTTGACCCAATTGATGATAGACCTCAAGAAATTATCGTTATGCAAATGGTTACGCCGAACGGTGATGGTAAAAACGAATTTTTATGGATTGAGAATGTTGATCGAACAATTAGCAACAGTCTGAAAATTTATAATAGATGGGGTGTCGCTGTTTATGAAGGGGATAACTATAACAATCAAAACAACGTCTTTGACGGAAGGTCAAAAGGCCGGTCTACAGTAGGGAACGGATCAGATTACTTACCAGCCGGTGTATACTATTACATTTTTGAATACAGTACAGAGGATGTACAAAATGTATTGGATAACGGCTATCTTTACATTAGCAAATAATTGGCGACAACAATATGATACTAAGAAAAACCCTTGTAGCGTCCCTTCTTTTCATTATTACGGCGATAGGTACGTCCTATGCACAACAAGATGCACAGTACACTCAGTACATGTACAATACCATGAGTGTAAACCCTGCTTATGCAGGCTCTAGAGGTCAGTTGAGCGCAGCGCTACTTTATCGTAATCAATGGCTTGGACAAGATGGTGCGCCAACCACCGCAACTTTGAACTTGCATTCACCAATAAGAGATAGCAAAGTTGGCTACGGCTTGTCAATAGTTCAAGACGAAATAGGCGAGGGTATTGTAAGGGAGACTTATTTTGACGGTGCAATTTCATACACCATAGATGTTGCCAAAGACGCAAAGCTGTCATTTGGTTTAAAAGCTGGAGCGAAACTTTTTAATCTAGATGTAGCTCAGCTTCGTCAGCGAGAAGACCCGCAATTTAGAGAAGCAAACAATACCGATAATATCGAAAATAGATTTTCTCCGAATTTTGGTCTTGGTATTTACTATCATACCAATAAATTCTATGCTGGGTTGTCCGCACCTAACCTGTTGCAAACGCAACATTTTGATGGTTCTAATAGCAGCGCTGGAGATATTAGTTTCTTGGCTCAAGAACGAATTAATTTTTATCTGATTACAGGATACGTTTTTGATTTAGGAGGTAACCTAAAGTTTAAACCAGCAATTTTGAGCAAAGTGGTGAGTGGAGCACCATTACAGTTAGATTTTTCAGGAACTTTTTTGATTAACGATAATATTTCGGTAGGTGCTGCTTATCGCTGGGATGCCGCCGCTAGTGCCTTGGTAGGGTTTCAGCTTTCCGATCAGTTTATGATTGGCTTAGCCTATGACAGGGAAGTTAGTGATTTCGGAGCTGAAAGATTCAACGACGGTTCATTTGAAATCTTCCTTAGATATGAGTTGGTTAGATCATTCAAAAAACTAGTATCACCTCGTTTCTTCTAAATAAGTCAACAATGGTAAAAAAAATACATTTAATAGCTTTTGTATTCGCTTTCACTTTTTTTGGTAGCATAATAGCACAAGATAGCACAGGTGTAACGAAAAAAGAAAATCGCCTTGTTACCAAGGGCAATCAAAGCTACGAGCAATATTCTTTTAGTCCGGCAATTGATATTTATAAAAGAGTGTTGGATAAAGGTTATGTTTCCGCCGATTTACTAAAAAAATTAGGAAACTCATACTATTTCAACGCCGACTATAAAGAAGCGGCCCAAACGTATAAGAAACTAATAACCTCATACGAAGGCGATGCGGGACCGGAACATTTCTTCAGATATGCGCAAACCCTAAAGACCCTTGGTGATTACGAAGGTTCAAAAGGGGTAATGTCAAAATTTGTAGCATTGACTTCTGATGATAACAGGGCAGTAGTTTACAAAGGTGAAAAAGATTTTTTAGAGGATATTAAAAGAAACTCAGGCCGATATGATATCGGACCCTTTGACTACAATACTACTTACAGCGAATTTGCACCGGCCTTCTATAAAGAGGGGTTGATTTTCTCTTCGGACAGGGATACCGGAAACATGTCAAAAAATAGGCATACATGGAATTCGAAAGATTTTTTGGATTTATATAAGGTGAATGTTGATAGCTTCTCCAACAATAAGGTTGTAAAGTTAGAAGATGAGATCAATTCTCGTTTACATGAATCTACCTCTGCAAGTACTAAAGACGGAAATACCATATACTACACAAGAAACAATATTGTTGAAGGAAAAGCGAAAAAAGATGAAGAGGGCGTAATTCGATTAAAAATCTACAAAGCTTCGATGGTGGATGGTACTTGGGGTAATATTATAGAATTACCTTTCAACAGTGACGCTCATTCTGTAGCGCATCCTGCGTTGAGCGCTGATGAAAAGACACTATATTTTGCATCTGATATGGAAGGTTCTATTGGGCTTTCTGATATTTTCATGGTAGCTATTAATGAAGACGGTACATTTGGGAAACCAATGAATCTAGGAAGTAATATTAATACAGAAGCCAGAGAAACTTTTCCTTTTGTGACCAATGAAGATATTATCTACTTTTCCTCTGATGGCCATCCAGGATTAGGGGGTTTAGATATTTTCGCAACCAAAATGAACGAGAACAAGTTTGATGGCACTGTTGCAAATATAGGCGAGCCTATAAACAGTAAGATGGATGACTTTACATTCATTATAAATGAAGATTCTAGAAAAGGATATTTTGCATCGAATAGGGGAGAAGGTAAAGGTGCAGATGATATTTACAGCTTCTTAGAAACAGCGCCATTGATGTTAGATTGTGAGCAGGAAATAACTGGTACTGTTAGGGATAAGATTTCGAATGAAGTTTTGGTGGGCGCCACTGTTAAGGTAATAAATGAAGCTAATGAGGAAGTTATGACAACCATAACCGATGATGAGGGTAAATATACATTGCTATTAGATTGTAACGAGGGTAATTTCGTCCGAGCTTCTATGCAAGGCTATGTTACTTCAGAAGAATATTTGGCAAAGTCAGATGGCAAACCTAAAATGATTGACTTTTATCTAGAAAGAGATACTGTAACAGGTGGTTTCGGAGACGATTTAGCAAAGTTACTTCAATTAAGCACGATCTATTTCGATTTTGATAAATTCAATATCAGAAAGGATTCGGAAGTTGAGGTCGAGAAAGTAATTGCAGCTATGGAGAAATATCCTAGCCTCAAAATAAGAGTAAATTCCCATACTGACAGCAGAGGTAAAGATGCATACAACCTTTGGTTATCTCAAAAAAGGGCAGAGTCTACGGTAAATTACATGATTGAAAAAGGCATTTTGGCAGACAGACTACAAGGCGAGGGTTACGGAGAAACCAAGTTGGTAAATCAATGTTCAAACGGAGCCAAATGTTCGCAAGAAGAACATGAGCTAAACCGGAGATCTGAATTTATTATTATGGAATAATACAACTATTTTATCGATGAGAAGCAGCTTAATTTTAAGCTGCTTTTTTTGTTTAGTTAAAATTCTAAACACTGTTTTTATTGGTGTTTATGGGGTCAACCATGTCGCCTAACACCAAGTTTAGGTAAGTTAACACCCATATTTGTCAGGTACACAACATATATTAGGTCGAATTGCGCATTCATTATATTTTTGGTAACAAAAGAATAAAGTCCCTCTAATGTCACCTATAAAAGTAAATTTTAAACAATTTGTAATGTTCGCGATCTTTATGTTTGCGACGTCAATTGCATTTGGTCAGGCGAACATTACGATCGAAGTAAGATGGGACAATTGGTCTTCTGAAAATAGAGTAACTTTCAGAAACCCGGCGAATAATCAAATAGGCGCCTCTATTTGTAACCCTGGGGCTTGTTTCAACGGCGCAGGAAATAATTCTTATAATAATTTAGGAAGTCCTGCTAGTTATGCTGCAATACCATACGGTAACAACTATGATATTTTATTGCAAGATACTTTTGGCGATGGCTGGAACGGTTTTTCGTACGTTCGTGTGTATCAAGACGGTGTTTTAATAGTTGATTCTGATTTAACGGGTGGTTCATCTACGGTGGTATCGTTCAATATTCAACCATTACCCTCGTCTGTTATAGTCAATGATGTTACGGCCAACGAAGATGATGGTACAATTGATTTTACAGTTACGCATAGCGGCGGACCTTCCGCTGGGCCGTATACCTTAATTTTTGAGACGGTTGCGGGCACAGCAACTTCAGGTACTGATTATACTCCAGTTGTGGGAGGAACACTAAATTTTGATGGCACAACAGGAGATACAGAAACCATTACCATCAGCCTCATTGACGATACCTTATATGAAGTTTCAGAAACTTTTACAATTCAATTTACAGCGAGTTCAGATGTAACTCTTGATATTTCTGATACTGGGCTTGGGACAATTGATGATGATGAAGTTATTCTAAACAACACAGATTTAGTTTTAGTAGAAGAATTTGATGGTTATATCGGTTATACCTCAACAGGCGGATCTCTAAGAACCCAAAATAATAATGCAAACCCCTGTTCGGTAACTACCACTTCCAGTAATACCTTGACCTCTGCGATTCCAGCAGTAGGTGTTGTAGATAGGGCTTTTTTATACTGGGCACATTCTGGCCAAGCACCTGATTCTCAGGTAACTTTTGAAGGAGTAACCGTAGATGCAGATCTCATGTACACTTCTTCTGCAGGTAGCGGAAGAATATTTTATGGAGGTGTTAGTGATGTGACTAGTATCGTTGCAGGCATTGTAAACCTAAATACTAACTCATTTGATTTCTCTGGCCTTACTATTGATACCTCTGCAACTTACTGTAATTCTGCTACTGTGTTAGGAGGTTGGAGTTTGATGGTGTTTTATACGGATGTAAATCTACCTGCTTCAACTATTAATTTATATCAAGGTTTTCATGGTGAAAGCAATTCTACATCTACTTATACCTTAGATGGTTTTTTCGCTATTGGTGCAACGGGTTCGAAAACGACTGTGTTATCATGGGAAGGTGATCAAACATTGAGCAATAATGAAGATTTAGAGGTTACAACCGGGTTGGGGACATTTGATTTAACGGGTGATGGTGATAATTCACTTTTCAACCGGAATCCGTTTAACTCGACTATATATGATAATACTGGAGGAACGGTAATAAACATTACTACTTCTTACGGTGTAGATTTAGATACATATGACGTATCTCCTTTTATCACAGCCGGTGAATCTTCAGTAACTACTCGTGTTCAATCTGGTCAAGATTTTGTTGTACTGAACGCCGTTGTTTTAAAAGTGCCTTCAAATTTGGTTACAGGCATTGTTTATGAAGATTTGAACTATGGTGGTGGCCCAGGGCGAGATTTTGCGACCGCACCCGGAGTTCGTATTGAAGGTGTAGATATGGAACTATATGATTCAGGTGGCACACTAATAAGAACAACAACGACAGATACAGCAGGGGAATATGTTTTTGGAGGAATGGCAAACGGTACTTATAGTATTCGAGCACTAAATAACACAATTAGCTCAACTAGAGCAGGGGGTTCTGCATGTTCAGCATGCATTCCCGTTCAGACTTTTAAAACAGATTACTTATTGAGTACATTAACAGCCGATAATAATTCTGTAGGAGGAGAAAACCCATCAGGAACTGACTCGGGATCAGGTACATTAGCCGGAGCGCAATCGATATCTTCAATGACTATTTTTAATGAAGGTGTTGATGGAATGGATTTTGGTTTTAACTTTAATACTATCGTAAATTCGAATGAAAATGGGCAGGGATCGCTTGAACAGTTTATTGTAAATTCAAACGCTTTGGATGCTACTGTTATAGATATTGAGGCTAATGGCATTTTTAATCCAGCAGCGGGAGACGACACTTCTATTTTTATGATTCCAACTACGGGAGATCCGTTAGGAAGAACTGCAGACGCTAATTTTGCAAACGGTTATTTCAATATATCTATTTCAAATGCAAACCCGCTTTCGAATATTATAGATAATAATACGAGTATTGATGGAAGAACTCAAACTGCATATTCTAGCGATACAAATACTGGCACCATAGGTTCTGGAGGTACAAGTGTCGGTACTTCTAACAATATTTTACCTAATTTTGAACGTCCTGAAGTACAAGTTTATAGACCAGGTGGAGATGTTATAAATATACAGGGAAATAATACAACCATCCGAAATATAGCTGTTTATGCAAATAATAACGCCGGAATTAGAATTCAGAATGGTTCAGCTTCAATTTTAAATAATATAATTGGAGTAAATGCACTCGGTGCTGCGGTTGGTAATATTGATTCGGGTGTTGAATTAATTGGTGGTTCGGCAGTAATCGACGGAAACTTTATAAGCGATAATACAAATCAGGGCATTTGGGTTAACGGAGGAACTTCCACAGTTATACAGAACAATGAAATAACAACCAATGGAAATGGCGCATGTAATGATAATATTAGCATTCAAAGTGGTACAGGCGTCTTAATCACGCAAAACCTAATAAGTAATGCCGCTTCATTTGGTATTGAAATTGAAACCGGTTCAGGTGGAATTGTGGTTTCAGAAAATACTATTATCAGTTCAGGTCAAGACGGCGGAAATTGTGGCAGTTCACCAGAGAATGCAGGTATCATGATAATCGGTAATAATTCAGAAGTGACCAATAATATTATCGCCTCAAGTGGAGGAGCAGGAATTGTGGTAGGAGGAGGCAACACCTCTGGAAATTTAATTTCGCAAAATTCAATCTACGCCAATGGTACCTTTTTTCCGGCTCTTGGTATAGATATTGACGCTACTGGCACTTCTGGTGACGGTGTAACTCTTAATGAAACGGGTGATGTGGATAATGGCCCCAATGGTTCTTTAAATTTCCCGGTAATTTCAAATGCCATAATTTCAGGAGCCTTTCTTAAAATAAGAGGTTGGTCACGTCCAGGTGCTGTCATTGAATTTTTCTTTACAGACATAAACGAAGGAACCGCAACGGCAGGCGATAATCAATTTAGTTTAACTACGGATTATGGCGAAGGTCAACTATTTATTGGAAGTGTTATAGAGGGCGCAGCTTCTGATTTAGACGCTAACATTTTACCTTATACAGATTTAGATGGAAACACAGATAATACTAATAGATTTGAATTTAACCTCCCACTTCCAGCAGGAATTATCGCTGGCGAATTCATTACTTCGACGGCTACAGTTGCCAACTCAACCTCTGAATTTTCCCCTCAAAGTATTATCAAAATACCAACTTTAATTACCAATAGAAAGATTACTTACAGGATAAAAAAGGACTAATAAGTACTGCATATTCAACATAAAAATATAGGTAATCTAATTTTAGGACTACAAAATTTAATTTTGTAGGGTTTAGCCCCTTTACTTCAATTATCCATGCATTCATGTGTAAACCAAGCACATACACAACATAAATTAGGGTGTGTACGCGTTTGCAGGTATCTTTACTAATATCAAAATGGTATACCCAAACGCATGTTTAAAGTCGATGGTTTAGAATAATTCAACCTTCATTTTTTTGAATATAGTAATAACATTTCGGCAAGAACTATTTGAGAAACAACTTTCTACTGTAAATAATGATACTGATAAAATTCAATATCCTAGATATAGCCTTTAAAATATAGAAAGATATCAGAAGAATTATAATTATGTTTCTACAATTCATCAGTTTTATTTTTTCATGTCCTCTTAATTTTTTATTTCGAAGGGTGTTTTATCTATCCATTATTAATGTAGTATTAATCTTATTTACCGTCCAATCGCTAAAAGGTCAAGTAAACGAAGATTTTGAAAGCGGCGTAGCAGTAGGTTGGACTACCTCGGGTAGTGCCAGCACGGGTACATTTGTAGTCGCTGATCCTTCTTTTCAATCGGCAAGTGGTGTTATTACTCAGCCCAACGATGATCATACGCCAATACCAGGGGTTAATGCGTACTTTACAGCAACGAATTCATCCGTAGGAAATGCTGATGTCGACGGGGGTACTTCAACAACTACCTCTCCTGTTTATAATATCGGACCGGCTTCTCAACTATCAATTTGGTACTTTTTTGGCCAGCGCGATAATGGTGGTGATAGTGGGGATTTTTTCAGACTTGAATATTCTCTAAACGGTGGAGCCACATATACAACTTTGGTCTTTATTGGTGATATTCAAACCAACGCTATTTGGACACAAGCTACGGCGCCTATTCCTCCAGGTTCTTCAGTCAGAGTTCGGGTATCTGCAGCCGATGGACCTGGTGGCGGAGATATAATCGAAGGTGGTATTGATGATCTGACCATTACGCCATCTGGCCCCGCCATAACGATAGAGGATATTTCACTTGATGAAGACGCTGGCGCGATGACGTTTACAGCAACCCATTCGGGTTTCAATGTAGGAGCGGCTTTTACAGTTGATTATGCGACATCTGACATAACCGCAAATTCAGGAAGCGATTATACTTCCTCTTTCGGTACGTTAAATTTTAACGGTACCGTGGGTGATACAGAAACGATTTCGGTACCTATTACAGACGATTTTATATTGGAAGGTAATGAAACGTATAGTATTCAGTTCAGTAATACATCGGATCCGGCGGTGAATATTTCTGATGGGGCGGTCGGTACAATTGTAGATAATGAAAATGATCCCAATATACCCAGACCCTATGAAGAAAGAGATGCAATGAACCTTCGCGGTAATTTTAAAATGAAGGGCAATACAAATCTCCGCTGCGTTTCAGGTTGCCCAGCAACACCAACGACCAATAACCCCAGCGTAAATATGGGGTATGCTGATATTGATGCGGACCCAATTACTATAAATTCAAGTAGTAGCAATGTTACTCTGCCTGCTGGGGCAACTGTTGAGTGGGCGGGATTGTATTGGGGCGGTATGTATAATAGTACGAGGGGAGGCATAAGCAATCCTCCCGCGTCTTTAAATATCGATCAAGTGAAATTGCGTGAACCTGGGTCCGCATCATATACAACAATAAATGCACAGGTAAGAAATATTGAAACTGGCAGTCAAACAAATTGGAGGTCATTTATGGCTCATGCAGATGTGACAAGCATAGTGCAATCTGGCGGCAATGGCAACTATTTTGTTGCAGATATAGCCCTAGCTACGGGTAGTGCTTTTACGGGACCCTATGGGGGGTGGACTATAATCGTTATTTACACCGATTCAACTGAGAAAACACGTAGGATTAGTATATGGGACGGTTTTGATTTCTTTGGTTTCGGTGCTAACGATAATTTTACGGTGACGGGATTGCTTACTCCAGGCAATGGTGGATTTGAAACCCATGCAGGTTATTTCGGTTTTGATGGGGAGGCGAGTTCTACAGGCGATTTTATTAGTATCAACGGTACTGCACTTTCCAACGCTCTAAATCCGAATAACAACACCTTGAATGGTACAATTTCAGAGTTTGGGCTAGATGTCGGGGGAAGAAACCCAAATTTTGGGTATAACTGGGGAATCGACGCTGATATTTTTGACGCATCGGGAACAGTGCCCAATGGCGCTACGGATTTAGATGTCGTGCTGGGAAGCAGTAGTGAGGGTATTTGGGGAGGTGTTTTTGTTGTTTCAAATGAAATTGCTTTTCCAACGGTTTCTAGCAAAGTATTTACACCTAATGCAATATCACTAGGCGATGAATCAACTGTTACCTTGAATGTAGATAACCCACCTGGCGGTGTTCTATTGACAAATTTTTCTCTTACAGACAATTTACCTTCCGGTATGACTATTTCTGCTACACCGAATGCAACTTCTTCTTGTGGAGGTTTTATCACTGCTAATGCCGGGTCTTCCGCTTTTTCCATTTCAGGATTAATTATTCCGGCAGGATCAAGTTGTACTCTTAATTTTGATGTTGTTACCGACGATTTGGGCATGTATATAAATACCATATCTCCTGCCGATGTTTCCAATAATCAAAATATTCCGTTACAAGGTGAAACCTCAAGCACTTTAACGGTAAACGTGAAATCGGTTATTACAAATCGAAGAATAACGTATAGGATTAAAAAAGATTGATTTTGTACAAAAAATAACAATGTATGATAGTTTTTACTTTAAAATTTAGTCCATAAAAATACCGTGACTTTATAAATTTTATAGTTTACACTGCTTTTGGCAAAAAACACAACATTTATTTTAGCACTCCCAGCCTTGGTTTAATTTTGTATTACGGAAACTCCTGTGAATGCAGTAGTTTCTAAGAATTTCTCATCTATGAGTACAAATTACCTACTAAAATGCGCCATATTTCATTAAATAAGATTTCTTTAATTTGTTTCCTCTTAATGACCTTGAGTACCTCTGCCCAGAACACTTTTACATAGAGTGGGGCAGCCTATGGCCTTAACTTAAATCAAACCAAAGATGGTGGTCATGCTTGGTCCGATTTTGATCGAGATGGTGATATTGATGTTTTGGTCTTGGAAAATAATAGTACTGTAAAAAGTTTTCTTATGCAGAATAATGGTTTAGGAACTTTTACCAATGTTCAAAGCACTTTAGTTCCTGGAATGCTAGGTGATAATGCCGAAAGACAAGCGGCATGGGGCGATTTAAACAATGATGGACGACCAGACTTTATGATAGTTTCTCATGGTAACAACCCTTCTGCGGTGGCTATTCACATTTTTATTCAGAATGTCACTGGTACATTTGGGAATGGGGTCGGAGGAGCGGCTCCCATCACGGTCGGTGAAAACGCTAGTACCACTATTACAAATAGTCGGTTGAATGTTGAAGGCGCCGATTT
>Ga0114957_1001915_pt1 | contig 21167 bp, 18 predicted proteins | sample BantaG_FD_87175 | JGI IMG/M metagenome (GOLD analysis project Ga0114957, IMG submission 87175) | Marine algal microbial communities from Bantry Bay, Ireland - BantryBay_4 metaG | ecosystem: Host-associated > Algae > Red algae > Unclassified | place: Bantry Bay, Ireland | collected 2014-11-21 | reverse complement strand
ATGACTTGCTTATGACCTTGTATGACTTTTTATTTTCCTTTGGAAAATATTCTCAAGGCTTACCATTTTCCAAATTAAAATAAAAGTCATACAAGTCCTAAGTACAGTCATACAAAGTCATAAACAAGTCATACAAAGTCTGCGTCAAAATTCCCTAACTCTAATTATCTTTTTGAAACTGATAATCCTTAAACCTCAGAATGTTGACAAACTTATTTTCAACATAATTCACGTTATCAAAATTTTCATTGACGGCATCAGCGGTACTGATATTTCTTTCAAATTCAAATTTTGTAGAGAGGTGTTCTTCTAATTCAGAATCGATTTCTTTAACGAAATTCATCCCGTGTTTATCAAGTTGTTTTCCAAAATACATCATCGCATCATATCCTGTAAATGCATTTTCGGAAGGCAGCATTCCATATCGTTCATAAAATTTTCGATAAAACTCTTTAACTTTAAAATCATCTTTGTTGACATAATTGGCACTACTCACATGCACATTTAATCTTTCGTAGTAATCATATGATATCCGGTCATATTCCATCCATCGTGGCATTCCATAAATCACAACTTTATTTTGACCTTTTGAAATAGCCACTTGTCGCATAAAATTACTAATGAAAGTCTCATTCGAATAGGAAGGCACAATAAATACAGTTGTTTTTTCTGCTTTGATTAATGGCAACAAATCTAGTTCGCCATATTCTTCTGCAACGGTAGCATCGATAATAAATTCTTTTAATTTTGGTGTAGCAGCACTTCCCGCAATTTCTTTGTTAGCATCTTGAAAGTATTTTAATCTGTTCACTTCCGCTTCTTTATTTCTGCAAACTAATACAATTTGATCGGCCTCATATCGCTCCAATGCATGCGCAGTAATCCTTGAACAATGGCTTTGAAGACTTGGATTAATTTGTACATAATAAGGATTCTCTGAAGTAATAGAACCAGATGTGTTCACAGGAGAAAGTAGAGGTTTTTTATTTTCTTTTGCAAACTCCACTACTTTTGTCAAGGGCTTGGTACTGTATGGTCCAATAATCATATGAGCATTGACCAATGAAGATCGCTTTAATAAATTTTCCACTTCTGATTCAGACCGCTTAGTATCCATTACGGAAACATTAAAATTGGCACCATCTGAATTGAGTTCATCTAAAGCCATTTTTACACCTTCATAATAATGTAGCGCTGACATAGAACTTGAATGAATTCCACCTTCTACTGTATTCACTTTATGTGAATTAAATGGAAGCATAATCGAAACATTATAAGTATTAAAAACACCTGTCCCATTTGGATTATCATCTACTATAGGAGTAGTTTCTTCTTCCATATATTGAGAAGAATCACTTTTAATAGGATCGTTTACGGCAGGACTTGCATCTGTCCATTTTACGGTATCTACCTTTCCTGTAACCTCCGTAGGAAATTCATATTTCCCTGTTTTAGGATTATAAACTTTTTTTCCCTCAGGTGTTATAATTTCTGAAGCAGGTGTTTTTGTTTTACCAGCCCCACAAGAAGATAACAATACAATTGCAGGAATAAAGACCAATAAAAAATAAAGAAAGAATCGAGAAAATTTATTCCCATTCAATCGTTGCGGGTGGTTTTGTGCTAATATCATAAACTACTCGGTTTATACCTTTTACGTTATTAATAATTTCACTTGATACAATCGCTAAAAAATCATGGGGAAGACGACTCCACTCCGCAGTCATACCATCCAAGGAATTTACCGCACGAAGCGCAATTGTTTTTTCGTAAGTTCTTTCATCGCCCATCACACCTACCGATTGTACTGGAAGTAAAACGGTAGCAGCTTGCCATACCTTATCGTAAAGGTCGTATTTTTTTAAGTTTTTTATAAAAATATCATCTGCCTCTTGGAGTAATTTCACTTTTTGTTCGGTAATATCTCCCAATATACGAATTCCAAGTCCTGGTCCGGGAAAAGGATGTCGATTTAAAATATGTCCTGGAATCTCCAATTCTGCACCTACTTTTCGAACTTCATCTTTAAATAACATTCGAAGTGGTTCAATAATTTTTAAGTTTAGTTTATCGGGAAGACCACCTACATTGTGGTGCGATTTGATGGTAACACTTGGCCCATGAACCGAAATGGATTCTATCACATCTGGATAAATTGTCCCTTGCCCTAGCCATTCCATCCCTTCCAATTTATTCGCTTCTTCTTCAAATACTTCGATAAATACTCGACCGATAATTTTACGTTTTCCTTCAGGATTACTTTCTCCTGCAAGCTCATCCCAAAAACGTTGGCTCGCATCGACACCTTTGATATTCAATCCCATTCCTTGGTAGGAATCCAACACTTGCTGATATTCATCTTTTCTTAACAAGCCATTATCTACAAAAAAACAAGCAAGATTTTTTCCAATCGCACGATGTAATAACATTGCTCCTACGGTAGAATCTACTCCTCCCGAAATCGCCATTAAAACTTTTTCGTTTCCTATTTTTTTACGTAAGTCAAGAACAGTTTGTTCTACAAAAGATGCAGGCGTCCAATTGCCTTTGCAACCTGCGATATTAATTAGGAAGTTAGACAAAATTTGTGCGCCTTCTAAACTATGTGTTACTTCAGGGTGAAACTGAATGGCATAAACTGGTGCATCAAATGCATTCTTTTTACTTCTAAATGCCGCAACAGGAATACTATCCGTACTCGCCAATACTTCAAATTGTTCGGGTACTTCCATGATGGAATCTCCATGAGACATCCACACTTGAGAAGTGTCTGAAATATTATTTAAAAATGGATCTTGAAATTTGGGAGTACCAAGGTGAGCTTTTCCATATTCTCTTTTTTCAGACCTTTCCACTCTTCCTCCATAATGATGGGCTAAATATTGAGCACCATAGCAAACCCCTAATAATGGTTTTTTTCCAATAATTTTATCTAACTCTACTTGAAGTGCATTTTCTTCCAAAACGGAAAAAGGACTTCCTGATAAAATTACGGCTTTGATGCTATCATCTAATTCAGGGATTTTATTAAAAGGGACAATTTCGCTGTAAACATTAAGTTCTCGCGTTCGCCGAGCTATAAGCTGTGTGTATTGCGAACCAAAATCAAGTATTAAGATTTTCTCATTCATGGGGACAAAGATAGTTGCTTGAATGATTTTTTTTACATTTTTAAAAGGCTATTTTAAATCAAAATCAAAATGCCAATCAAAATCAAAATTCATACGGTGAAAACACATTATTCGATTTTTGATTTTGATTGCTATTTTGATTTTGATTCTTACCGCTATTTCGTAAATTTGGAAAAACAATTTTTTAACAAAAAATATATAAAATGAAAATTAAGATTTTAACGATCCTTCCTTTTGTATTTCTAATGTCCAATATTTCATTAAATGGTCAAAAGATTAAAGCTCCAAAAGGGTACTCCACACAAATCGGAAATGTGGTTGCTATGTTGGAAGATTTAAAAAGTAGAGTAACTCGAAGTATTGCTAATCTTTCACAGGAGGAAACTGATTTTTTATTGATTAAAATTTTATAAACTCTTTGACTTAAATAATACATACCCAATCACAAGAATTACAATTCAGATCAATGGAACAGCACTTTATCTTTTAGTCATTACAGTTCATCAGTTTCTTTCACTCTCAAAGACGATTTTATTTTTATGTTTCGATATTTCTTTTAAGAGCTTGTTGGGAGTTTTGTTTTTGTGCGAAAAATAGTTCATTTTTTGATGACACGACGCAAAAAAATGGGAACATAGTCTGCGCTATTTGACTATTTTTTAAAACCTGCCTGCCGGCAGGCAGGGAAGTGTCATTAAAAAAGGGACATTTTTAGCCGAAAAGAAAACTCCCAACAAGCTCTAAGTTACTCGTCTCTACGAATCCGGCGGAATCAAAATCACATCCGCCCTCCTATTTCTCAATTTCCCTTCCCAAGTACGATTATCAAAATCAGGATTCAGCTCCCCATAATCTTTCCTTTGAATAACAGCTTCAGGAATCCCTCTAAGTTCCAATAATCGAATCGTTGACATACTTCGCATTTGAGATAACCTTTGATTGTACTCTAATGAACCGATGGTATCCGTATGACTCGTTACGATAATTTGATATTGTTCCAAACCGTCAATCCCATCTAAAAAATCATTGAGTTCTTGTTTTTGACGATTATCAATATAATAATCACCACCTCCAAAAAAAATACTTTTGATGTACGGAGGGCCTTCATTTTTTTGAGAAAAAACATTTGAAACAAAAAAAATAGAGCAGATTAAAAAAAGGGAGGGTTTCATATTATGGATAACGATTTCTGAGTTTTTTAAGAAATATATCTTGAATGTAACTGTTAGTGAATTGGTGAATTGATTTATCAGGTAATATGGTGATCGAAAAATTTGTGGTCGAAAAAAATTGTATTCATGTTAGCCTGATTAACCAATCAACAAATTCACTAATCAACTTTATTTTTTAAAACCACTTTCCTCTCCTCCAAATTATACTCATCTCCTTCTTTTAACAAATAGAATTCTCGACTCCCTTTTGGTAATTGATAAATCGTATCCCGTTCAGCCGACCAACGAGTTCCATCATACATCGCCACATAACTTTCCCCTATTACTGTAAATTTATTTCCCTTGACAATGATACCAGTATTTTCGTCTAATCCTACCCCCAATAATTCAGGTCGATGATCTAAAATTTCAAAAAGATCAAACTGTCGATTACGAGCCATTAAGTGTTGGTCAATTGCAATATTAGAGATAAAACTCAACCCTTCCTCATGATCTCCCATCATAATCGTATTCGATTTTGTATCTCCTCTAGCTAAATATGATCCTTGAATAGTTGCCCCCGCAGAAGAACCTGCAATGACGCCATCTCGATTTAAAAGATCTTTAAATGCTTGATGAGTCAAGGTATTCAAATAGGAATCGGCATGTCGCCATTGTCGTCCACCACTAAACCATACCCCTTTTGCCTTTTGGATCGGTTCAATAAATACTTTTGAATTAGCTTCATTTCTATCTCTAGTATGAAGTACCGTTACATTTTTAAAACCTCTTTTTAAATATCGTTCTTGATAACTTTTTAAAAACTTTTCATCAAACTCCCTACTTGAAACAGCCGTTGGTATCACTACAATAGGTTCATTTGGTCCACCTACAAGTTCCATAAATTTATCAAAAAAGATATCCTTTGCTGATCCTCCTATAATAAGGAGTGTACCTTTTTCAGGGCCTTCGGTTTTTGTATTTAAATCAATTGGAGTCGTGGAAGAACTTGTCAACAAAAAACAACTTCCAGATAATAATAAAAATGAAAGGATAACAACAAATGATTTCATGATCTAGTTTTTTCATGAAAGATAATGAAAAGAAATTACATTAAAATGAATATTGTGAGAACAAATCATCATAGATAGTATCAATCAACTAATAAAAATAATCAATAAAATTTATCTATAAAAAATATTAATTTAGCGCTCTAATTTAAAACATCTAGAAAACAAGAAAAATTATGGACACATTAAACGGAGATGCAAGTAAATGCCCTTTTTTAGGCGGTGCATTAAATCAAAGTGCTGGTGGCGGTACAACTAACCAAGACTGGTGGCCTAATCAGTTAAAACTGAATATCCTTAGGCAGAACTCTTCTCTAGTCAACCCAATGGGAGAAGATTTTAATTATGCGGAAGAATTCAAATCATTGGACTTAGCTGCAGTTAAGCAAGACCTTTATGATTTGATGACGGACTCGCAAGATTGGTGGCCTGCGGATTATGGTCATTATGGCCCATTCTTTATTAGAATGGCTTGGCATAGTGCAGGTACTTATCGAATTCAAGATGGTCGTGGTGGAGCTGGCTCTGGAACGCAACGATTTGCGCCATTGAATAGCTGGCCAGATAATGGAAACTTAGACAAGGCTCGATTATTATTATGGCCTATCAAACAGAAATATGGAAAGAAAATTTCATGGGCTGATTTAATGATTCTTGCAGGTAACTGCTCCTTGGAATCTATGGGTTTTGAAACTTTTGGTTTTGCTGGAGGACGTGAAGATATTTGGCAACCAGAAGAAGATATCTATTGGGGTTCTGAAAAAGAATGGATGGGTGACGATATTCGCTACGCTGGATCAAAGGAAGGAGAAAGAGTATTAGAAAATCCTCTTGGAGCAGTTCACATGGGATTGATTTATGTTAACCCAGAAGGTCCAGGTGGAAATCCTGACCCACTTGGATCTGCTTATGATATCAAAGAAACATTTGGTCGTATGGCGATGAATGATGAAGAGACTGTTGCTTTGGTTGCAGGTGGACATACTTTTGGAAAAGCACATGGTGCTGCTGATCCTAATGAATATGTTGGTGTAGAACCTGCTGGAGGAAGTATCGAAGAACAAAGTATGGGTTGGAAAAATAGTTTTGGAACTGGAGTTTTAGATGATACGATTACAAGTGGAATCGAAGGAGCTTGGACACCTAATCCAACAAAATGGGATCATGATTATTTTGAGGTTTTGTTAAACTATGATTGGGAATTAACCAAGAGTCCTGCTGGTGCTCATCAATGGACACCTACTGCGGCATCGGCTGCACGAATGGCTCCTAAAGCTGGAGACGCATCACAGACGCAAGCCTTGATGATGACTACCGCAGATATGGCTTTAAAAATGGATCCAACTTATCTTGAAATTTCAAAAAGATTTCATGCTAATCCAAAACAATTTGAAGATGCATTTGCTAGAGCTTGGTTTAAATTAACTCACCGTGATATGGGACCAAGAGCACTTTACTTAGGTGCTGAAGTTCCTGAGGAAGTTTTGATTTGGCAAGATCCTGTTCCTGCTGTTTCGCATGAATTAGTAAATGCTGATGATGTCGCTAATCTTAAGCGAATGATTCTTGCTTCAGGATTAACGGTTGCTCAATTGGTTTCTACTGCATGGGCTTCAGCGTCAACCTTCCGTGGTTCGGATAAACGTGGTGGAGCAAATGGTGCTCGGGTTAGATTGGAACCTCAATTAAGTTGGGCTGTAAATAATACGGAACAATTGTTACCTATTTTAGATACACTTGAAGCGATTCAAAAAGAATTTAATAATGGTGGTAAAACAGTTTCTCTAGCCGACGTAATTGTCTTAGGTGGATGTGCTGCGGTGGAAGAAGCTGCAAAAAATGCAGGTCAAAATATTACCGTTCCTTTTACACCTGGACGTACGGATGCTACACCAGAGCAAACTGATGTAGAATCGTTCAGAGCATTGGAGCCTTTAGCTGATGGATTTAGAAACTATGCTAAACCTAATGCTTTATCCGCTGAGGAAATGTTGGTTGACAAAGCTCAATTGATGACATTGACTGCTCCTGAGATGACTGCACTTGTGGGAGGAATGCGTGTGCTTAATGCTAACTTCGATCAGTCTAAACATGGTGTATTCACCAATCGTCCTGAAACACTTACTAATGATTTCTTTGTCAATTTACTTGATTTTGGAACGACTTGGAGTGCGACTTCGGATACCCAAGATGTATTCCAAGGTAAGGATCGAAAAACGGGTGAGGTTAAATGGACAGGTACTCGTGTTGATCTTATTTTTGGTTCTAATACGGAACTTCGAGCAATTGCAGAAGTTTATGGTTGTTCTGATGGGCAAGAGAAATTTGTAAAAGATTTCGTTGCAGCATGGAATAAAGTGATGAACTTAGATCGATTTGATATTAGTTCTTCAATTGCATAATATTTAATATATCCTATTTAATATTTAAAAATAACAAGCCACTTACATTTTATTATGTGAGTGGTTTTGTTGTTTTTTAAATAAAAAACCAGATAATTACTCACATTGAAATAAATAAATCTTTAATAAGTTGATAAACAAATCAACATTTTCTATGTTTGTTCTCCCTTAAAAAACAGGGATTTATAAGGACTTTTAAACAAGGAACTAGGAAATAAATAATCTACCCGCCTGAAGGATTCTTTTTCAATATGATGTCATGAAAAAATGAGTCCGTACCATAGGGTATGCACTAATTTTTTCATTTACTCATATTAAAAAATAATCTCTTCATACGGGTAGGTTATTTATTTCCTAGTCCCTAAAAAAATTCACAACATGAGGTTTTCCAAATTAATGTTAACCACGCGAAAAGAATCAGGTGCTAAAGTTGATATTCTTTCGCAGGAATTATTGGTACGAGCTGGATTTATTCGACAGTTATCTTCGGGAATTTTCTCTTCCTTACATTTAGGATTTCGTTCCCTTCGTAAAATCGAAGATATTTTAAGAGAAGAAATGAATGCAATCGGTGGAGTCGAAATCAGTATGCCCGTTGTGCATTCTGCTGATATTTGGAAAAAAACAAATCGCTACGATGATATTGATGATTCCTTAGTTCGATTTACGGATCGAGCAGGACGTGATATGGTATTGGCAATGACGCATGAAGAGGTGGTCGCATCATTAGCAAAAAGTGAAATAACAAGCTATAAACAATTACCTAAATTGGTCTATCAAATCCAAACTAAGTTTAGAGATGAAGCACGATCAAGAGGTGGGCTTATCCGAGTTCGGGAATTTATTATGAAAGATTCTTACTCGTTGGATACTTCTGTTGAAGGTTTGGAAAAACAATATGATGCGCGCTATGATGCTTATTTTAAAATGTTTATCCGAGCAGGCCTTCCTGTAATTGCGATTCAAAGTGATACAGGAATGATGGGTGGAAAAATCGCTCATGAATATATGTATATCACAGAAATTGGTGAGGATACTATTTTTATTTGTGAAAATACAGGTTACCAAGCCAACAAAGAAGTGGCTTCTATTCAAAAAACGGTAATAGAAGTCGAGCGAAAAGATATGGAAGAAGTATTGACTCCAAATATGAAAACGATTGCAGAGCTTTCTGAATTCTTAGGCGTCAAACCTGAAAACTGTGGTAAGGTTGTTTTCTATTCCGCAGAAATTGGAGAGGAAACAAAAGTGGTCATTGCGGTAGTTCGAGGAGACATGGAAGTGAATGAAACGAAATTGCAAAACATGGTCAAAGCCAAAACTTTGGTTGCGGCTAAGGAAGAAGAAATTGTAAAAATAGGTTCTGTTGCAGGTTATGCCTCACCAATTGGAGTAGATCGAGAACAGGCAATTGTAGTCGTTGATGACTTGATTGAAAAATCTAATAACTTAGTCGTAGGTGCGAACAAGGAAAATTATCATTTAAAGAATGCATGTTACGGAAGAGATTTCTCTGCTGATTTTGTTGGAGATATCATTAATGCATTTGATGGTGCAATTTCACCTGATGCTAAATCTCCTGATGACATATTAAAATCGGTTAGAGGAGTTGAAACTGGAAATATTTTCCAACTAGGAACAAAATATACTGCTGCTTTTGATGCTGACTTTATGGATGTGGATGGTCGCCCAAAACCAATCGTCATGGGTTCTTATGGAATCGGTGTAGGTCGATTGTTAGGATGTTTGGCGCAAGAGTATCATGATGACAAAGGTTTGAAATTACCAATTACGGTTGCACCTTATGAGGTGATTATCATTGGACTTTTGGACAAAGAAGAGATTACAGAAAAAGCAGAAAAAATTTATAGTGATTTAAAAGAAGCTAAAATTGATGTGCTGTTTGATGATAGAGGAAAGAAAGTTGCAAGCCCAGGTCAGAAATTTAATGATGCAGATTTGATTGGAATTCCAATCCATATTACTATTTCAAAACGATCACTTAAAAATGGTGGTGTGGATGTCAAGTTACGTGGTGCAGAAGGTGAAGTGGTCGCGTTGGAAGATGTGGCTGCAAAGGTTCAAGAAAAAATCAATATGCTTCACGCTGAAATTGAAAATAATTTAAAAGCTGAAGAGTGGAAAGCATAATTAATAGACTGCTTCGCTGCGAGAGGTGAGACCGTTGCCTGTGGCAACTGTGAGAACGCTTCGCTGTGAGACTGAGAAAAATCGTATAAACAAAAGATTCGTCAGTCTCACAGCGAAGCGGTCTCACAGAGAGCAAAGCGAACGGTCTCACTTCTCACAGCGAAGCGGTTTCACAGTTGCCACAGGCAACGATCTCACCTCTCGCAGCGAAGCAGTCTCACAAAAAAAAAACCGCATAGTTTCCTACACGGCTCTCGGGTTTTGAATGAATGTTTACTCAGGTTTTTATTTCACCTAATATACTGAGTTAGAGACCTTCGATCTCGTCTAGTTTTTTCTGTACAATTTCTTTTTGCTCATAAATCAACTGGTTCAAATCTGACGAAGCTGGAATATATTTTTGAGCCATTTTTAGATTTTCCATTGCTAAATCATAACGTTCAGCGGCTTTATATTCCAAGGCAATCGCGTACCAAGTCAATCCAAGGTTAGGCCCTATTTCTTCTGCTTTTTCTTCATCATTTTCTACCGCTTTTTCTACGTTTTTTAAGGTTCCTTTTACTTCCTTTCCATCCTCGAAAATATAAGTTGCCTTTCCAGTCATTTCACCTTCGTCCCAGATACTAATATATTGATCGCCATTATTGTAATGGAAAGTTCCAGTTTTATTAATCTTTCCTTTCTTCCATTTCCCAATAAAATAATCACCAGTTTTCCATACGATTCTTCCTGAACCATGTCGTTCTCCTTTTTTACTTTTCCCAATATACTTACTTCCATCAGCTCTAGTATAGGTTCCTCTTCCATCTGCCAAACCATGTTTCCATTCTCCTTCATATATCTCGCCATCAGGCAAATGAATCGTTCCTTTTCCTTGCATTAATCCTTCTACAAATCCGCCAATATATTGTCCACCATTTGCCCAAGAATAAATTCCTTCTCCATGCATCATCCCAAAATCCCATTCTCCTTCATACGTATCTTGATTGTTATAAACATGCTTACCTCGTCCATGTCGAAGTCCATTCATAAACTCTCCATTATAAATTTCTCCATCTGTCCATTTATAAGTTCCTCTACCATGAGGTTCTCCATAACGAAACTCGCCATCGTAAGAACTACCATCTTTAAAAGTGGTTGCTCCTTTACAATATTTTTTTCTTTTTGAACAGGGTACACATTCCTCTTCAATAGAATAGAACGCATTTCCCTCTACAGCTGCTAATGTGGAAAAATTAGAAAGTAAAAATACGCCAAGTAAAAAAATTAGGTTTTTGGTATTTTTCATTTTTATTATTTAAAAAATAGTAATAGATGTGTTAGAGTTAATGTGGGAGATAATTTTGGAAATCAGGAAGGGATGATTATTTCCAATTGAAAGGATTATTTTTAATTAAATATCCATTGGTCTTAAATCAAGTTTTATACCAAGTCAATGTTTAGATGTGCTATATATTATTACGTCACCTCTCCTAAAAAAGAAAAAGTGACTATTTGTTTTTTTATAGTAAATAAATTTAAATGTATTATTCAGAATCCATCTAAATACATAAAGTGGTTAAGCAACTTTAAAAGTCATGTTAAGATTTAGTAATTTTGAAAAAAGGAAATCCGTCTTACTTGATATTTTTTCTTATCATTTAACCATCTTAAAATCAACTGGTTATGAAGAAACCCATTCCTAAAGTCTCCCTATGGCATACCATTAGAAATACTTTTAAAATTGTAAAAAACCCTCTACCTGTTATTACTGAAATCATTGCCGAAAAGGGCAATACTTTTACCATGCATATGGGAGGAGGTCAGCGAGCCATCTTTACAGCCGATCCAGAAATTGCTCAATATGTGATGCAAAAAAATAATCGGAATTATCGAAAATCTGAAATTCAAACAAAGTTGTTGGCCAGATATGCAGGGAATGGCTTACTGACAAGTGAAGGGGATTATTGGTTGCGACAACGTCGCTTGATTCAACCAGGTTTCCATAGAGCGAAGTTAGCAGCCTTATCAGATATTATGCTTATTGTCGTTCAAGAATCCTTTAAGGATCTAGATCAATTAGCGGAATCTAATGAGGTTTTCGATATTTCAGATGAGATGACAAAAATGGCTTTTAACGTTGTGGCCAAATCTCTTTTTACGACAAGTGTAAGTGATAAAGAGTTGGCAAAATTGAGTAATAACATTCAAGAAATTCAAGAGTTTATTATAAAAAAACTTCGACAGCCATATTTAGGATGGTGGTTTTATTTGACTCAACAACACACCACTCAATTAAATAAATCAAAGGAATCTAAATCCATTATTTTACAAATCATTCAAGAACGCAGAGAGAGTGGAAATGAATTTGATGATCTTTTGGATATGTTACTTTCCTCCAGATATGAGGATACGAATGAAGGGATGAACGATACGCAACTTTTGGATGAAGCTTTAATTCTTTTTGTAGCTGGTCATGAGACTTCTGCTAATGCATTAGCTTGGGCTTTTTATTTGTTGACCAAATATCCTGAAGCTGCTGACAAAATTAGAGAAGAATATCAAACCGTTGTCGGTGATCGAAAAATTGAATTTTCAGATTTTCCAAAACTTACTTACACCTCTCAAGTGATTCAAGAAACGATGCGCATCTATCCTCCCGCATGGATTACGGATCGACTGGCAAATACTGATGATGAATTTAAAGGCATTACCATTCCGAAAGATAATTTAGTTGCGCTTTATATTTACGGACTTCATCATTCGAAAGAACTTTGGGATGAGCCTGAAAAATTTAAACCTGAACGATTCACCAAGGAAAATATTAAAGCGAAACCTGCTTTCGCTTATATGCCTTTTGGAGGTGGACCAAGATTGTGTATTGGAAATAATTTCGCCATGATGGAAATGCAAATGGTGGTAATTGAACTGTTAAAAAGGTATGATTTCTTTTTGGAAAAAAATCAAAATATTGAGGCGATGCCTTTGATTACTTTGCAACCGAAATATGGAATTAAAATGAGGATGAGGAAAAGAGTGGGAATATCAAATATGACTTAAGACTTGGGAGCAACCCACTTAATTTCCTTAGCATCTAATCGCATTCCTACCCAACGTGCCAGCACAAATAAATAATCCGACAACCGATTTAAATATTGTAAAATAACATCAGGCACTTCATCAATCAATCCCAATCCTACTACCGATCGTTCTGCTCTCCTACAAACACATCTTGCAATATGAATATTAGAAACAGTAGGATGCCCTCCTGGCAAAATAAAAGCTTTTAAAGGAGGGAGGTCGGCTTCCATTCTATCAATTTCTTTTTCCAATAATTCAATATCCGAAAGTAGTATTTTAGGAACATTCATTGCTTTGGATGGATCAGAAGCCAGGTTGGAACCAACTGTAAACAATCGGTTTTGGATGTGTTCTAAGACGCCTTCTGTTTTTGGATAATCTGTTAAATCTCGAACTAAGCCTATCCATGAATTCAACTCATCTACCGTTCCATAACTTTCGATTCGAAGATGACTCTTGGGTAATCTCTTACCGCCAAATAAACCTGTCTCTCCTTGGTCTCCTGATTTAGTGTATATTTTAAATGCCATTTTTTTATTAATAATTAAAAATGAAGGTTCTTTGACAATTCTTGTGGACAGCCCTGAATGAGTAGGGTGTTCAATCTGACCTTGTAAAGTGGTGTCAGTTTTTTGCTTGTTTTGCTTTCGCTCTTTATTGTACAAGCCATCTCAGCCTTCAGGGCTTGACGATTTTTTGTAGTAAACATCGGGCGATGCCCTGTGTTATTGCTGATGTCCTTTCAGGGCAGTTCACAAGAATTGTCAAAGAGCCATAATGAATAATTGTTCAACGTTGGTAATTTTCTTCAAAAGTTGAAAAGTGAGTTAGGTTATCGGTGCTCACAAAATATAGTGATTCAAGTTTTGATACGCATTAGCCTAATTAACCATTTGACTAATCAACTAATTTATCCTTCAAAGCCTACCTTATTATGAGCACCATCGCAAAAAGGTTTATTAGCGGAAGCGCCACATCGACATAAAGCAGTTTTCTTATTTTTTAAAACCTCCGTTGAATCACCATTCACTAATCTTATATCTCCTTCTATAATCAATGGCCCATTAGCTAAAACATTTACAGTTGTGATAGGGTCTGGACTAAAAGGTGCATCATCATTTTCTTCCAAAATAGATAACGCTCCAGAAGGACATTGGTTGACTTGATCTATAATTTGTTTAGAATTAGCCCCTTCCATATTAACCCAAGGTCGGGCTTTTACATCAAAGACAGATGATAAACCTCTGACACACTTCCCTGAATGTGAACATTTACTAGGTTCCCAAACTACTGTAATTTCACCGTTTGAATATTGCTTAACGACTTTTGACTCTTCCATCTTCAATTAGTTTTTTAATTTTTAATTTTAAAAATCTCAAAATAGAGAATAAACTAAACATAAAAAAAGCGAACTTGATTTTTATTCAAATTCGCTTTTTTATACTTGAGTTGTCAGGAGCGAGGAGTCAGGTGTCAGGTCGAGAATCTGTTGAAAGTCCAACTAGGCAGATTTCTTTAATTACTGATTATTGTTAATTTTTTGATCAAAATATTTCGACCTGACACCTGACTCCTCGCTCCTGACACCTAAAGAGGTACTTCTTTATTTAAAAGCATGCCTTAAAAATTATCGCTCGGCAGCTTTTACAATATGCTCATTTTTCTCATCTACTTCAACCAGTCCATCTCGTAATCGAATAATTCGATGAGCATGTTCAGCAATGTCAGGTTCATGAGTAACTATGATAATCGTATTTCCCTGCTCGTGTAATTTTTCAAAAATTTCCATAATTTCAATGGAAGTTTTGGTATCCAAATTACCAGTAGGCTCATCCGCTAGAATTATGGCAGGATCATTTACCAATGCTCTTGCAATAGCCACCCGTTGACGTTGACCACCTGAAAGTTCGTTAGGTCTATGTCCCATTCGATCACCTAGTCCGACCGCTTCCAATGCTTTAGTTGCTTTTTCTTTTCGAGAAGCATTACCGATACCTGCATAAACTAAAGGTAAAGCAACATTATCCAATGAAGTCAATCTTGGAAGCAAATTAAAGGTTTGGAAAACAAAACCGATTTCCTTATTTCTAACTTCTGCCAATTCACTATCTGTCATTTCACTTACGTCTGTCCCATTCAAAAAATAATTCCCTAATGTTGGAGTATCTAAACAGCCCAAAAGATTCATCAAAGTAGATTTCCCTGAACCAGATGGTCCCATCAAAGCAACATATTCATTTTTGGAAATGTCAACGGTGATATCTTGTAGGGCATGAACTTCTTCCACCCCCATTACATAAGTTTTCTTTAAATTTTTAACCGTAATAATTGAGTCCATTTCTTTATTTTTTTTAGTTTGTTTTCTTTTAACTATTCGGCATTGGCTAAAGCCATTTTATTTTTCAACGCAGAGACGGGGAGACGCAGAGTTCTTTAATTTTTCGGAGAAAAATTCTCTGCGTCTCTGCGTCGAAAAATATAAAAATTCAGCTTTGCTGAATAATTACGTATTCCTTTTTATTTATGTAAAGTCAAATCATCTTTGGCACTTTAAAAAACTCATCGTTCGTATCAGGTCCATTTTTTAATGCCTCTTTTCGATCTACTTGATTTTTAACTTCATCTTCTCTCCAAACATTGCTTTGCTCATTTATATAAACCAATGGTTCTACATTATCTGTATTTAACTCATTCATCTTTTCGACCATCTGAAGAATATTATTAAGGTCATTTCGAATTCCTTCTCGTTCTTCAGCAGAGAGTTCTAGCCGAGCTAAATGTTCCAGTCTTGAAATTAATGTTTGATCTATTTTCATTATAAAAATTTAGATAATCAATAGGTTTTTATCTGTAAAACGTTCTTTTCTCGTAATTACTTAAGAAGAAGCCACAAATTAGCCTTTTTCAAAATAAAACATCCACGGTGTTAGTATTTTTTAAATACAATTTTTTATAAATCGAAACACTAATTGTATTTTCGCCAATCGTAGTGCTTCTACAATCCGATGATTGTAAAAGTACTATAATAAAATTTCTGCATCTCTGGGCTGCAGTTACATAATTCTAATTATTTTAAAAGAAACAATGAACTCCGAGAAAACATCAAAAGAAGTCAAATACGTAGCAGTAGCAGGTAATATTGGAGCGGGTAAAACGACCCTTTGTACTCACCTTGGTAAAAATTTTGGTTGGGAAGTCCAATATGAATCTACTGATGATAATCCTTATCTCAACGATTTTTATGGCGACATGCAACGTTGGTCCTTCAATTTGCAAGTATATTTCTTAAACAGTCGGTACCGTCAGATATTAAAGATTTTGAATGGTGACCAAACTGTTATTCAAGATAGAACCATTTTTGAGGATGCCTTTATTTTTGCTCCTAACTTGCATGACATGGGATTAATGTCAACTCGTGATTTTAATAACTATCGCGATTTGTTTGATACCATGACCTCTCAAATTCAAGCACCTGATTTATTGATTTACCTTAAAGCCGATATTTCGACTTTGGTTTCTCACATCCAATCAAGAGGCAGAGATTATGAAGGCAATATGAGTTTGGATTATTTAAAAAGATTAAATCAACGATACGAAGATTGGATAGGTAGTTACTCTGCTGGAAATCTTCTTGTGATTGACGTTAATAATATTGATTTTAAAAATAACCCAGAAGATTTAGGAAAGGTGGTGAATATGGTCTCCGCAGAATTGCATGGGTTATTTTAAAATTAATTTTGAATTTTGAATGATTGAATTTTGAATGTGTCGAATAACGTAATTCAAAATTCAATCATTCAAAATTCAAAATTATTTATGCTTAACAAGCGAAGCATTCTTTACAGGTTCCTCTTTTTGAAACCAAGTCTTAACGGTTTCTGTAATTTTATCTCCCATTTCAGTTCCGAAAGTTAATCCTCCGAATAAGACTACATGAAAGATAATCGTAAAAGCCATTGCTTTACGTCTTCTACTTTTTTCTGATTTTTGAAATTTTATTGTATTCATAATATTGATATTTTAAGGGAATTATGAAGAAAAAACGAAAAGTATGCCGAACTTAGTTTGTCCTCAGGCGTTAATATTTTTTTAAATAGTGTTAGAAGAAAATTATTTGACATTCAAAATTAACTCTATTATACTATGTTAGAAGAAATCTTAAATGATTTAACTCCAACCGATACCAAACTTGTAGCGGTTTCAAAAACGAAGCCTGCTCAAGCTATTCAAAAATTATACGATCAAGGGCAACGCATCTTTGGTGAGAATCGAGTGCAAGAAGTAACTTGGAAATATGAAGAATTACCTAAAGATATTCAATGGCATGCAATTGGACATTTGCAAACAAATAAAGTGAAATACATTGCTCCCTTCATTACCATGATTCACTCGGTCGATAGTTTAAAACTTTTAAAAGAAATTGAAAAACAAGCGGCTAAAAATGATCGTGTAATTGAATTGTTATTGCAATTTCATATTGCAGAAGAAGACACTAAATTTGGATTAGATTTGGAAGAAGCTAAAGAGATTTTAAAGAGTGATTTTTATAAAAATGCTCAACATATTAAAATAGTAGGTGTGATGGGAATGGCTACTTTTTCTCCTGACCCCATTCAGGTTCGTAAAGAATTTAAATCGCTGAAAGTTATTTTTGAAAAATTAAAAGAAGCATTTTTTGAGGGGCAAAATGATTTTAAAGAAATTTCAATGGGAATGTCTGGTGATTATAAAATTGCTGTTGAAGAAGGAAGTACGATGGTGAGAGTGGGAAGTTTGCTTTTTGGAAAACGGTAAAATGAATATCGAATATCGAATATCGAACAAGGAATTTCGAAGTTTGACGAATAATGGTGAATCTACGAACTCAAAAATTTTCGTCAAACTTCGAAATTCCTTGTTCCTTGTTCGATATTCGATATTCATTTTACTCTTTAACCAACTTAACCACGCCTCTCTCCTCTCCAACAATCACCTCACAAAAATAAACGCCAGCAGGAAGCGCACTCACATCCACCCCTGATTTCCAATATGGAATTAATTTTTCTTTCACCACCTGTCCTACTGCCGAATAAATTCTCAATTGTGTTTTTCCTTCTTGAAAACCATCAATTTCAAAATAGACTAAATCACTTACAGGATTAGGCAACACTCTGATTTTCAAGGATTTAGCTATAGAAGGAATAGATGTTGAAGTAGGATCATCAGCTGTAAAAAATCCTAACCCACCTCGACTATTTCCTACAATATATTCCATCATTCCATTGCCATTAATATCGGCAATATCAATATGTGTCAACTGCCCTTCTTTGATTTCTCCAAAAAGTGAATCAGTCAGCGTAAATTCTCCATCAAGATTTCCATCAATATTTTTATATACTTCAAGTCTACCTCTTTGAGTGCCCACGTACATCACATATTCGCCATCCTCATCCACCAATACTGGAGAAGCAGCGCCATCAAATCCTTGAATCACTCGGGTGTCAATATCTCCAAATTTAGGATCATTGGGTGGTGTAAATTGATCTGGTTCAAATTGAGGATTACTTGCTGTTCCTGTATTCGGCATATAAATCACACGTCCCAATCTCCAACCTATCAACAAGTCATTTAGTCCATCTCGGTTAACATCAATAATTTGAGGATTGATACCTTGGCCCGCATCTATATTTTGAAAATTCAAATCAGGTGCAGCAAAAATTAAAGGATTACCAGTTCCTGCTGTGTTCTCAAAATAAATCAATAATCCAGTCTCCTCTCCTACCAATAAATCCAAATCTCCATCATGATCCAAATCTCCAAATGCAGGGGAAAAATTAAAATAACTAGTAGAAGAATTATATTGATTTAAATCCAACCAATTGTCATTTACCAAGCGGTATCTTGGAGCGTTTAAGGTTCCAATATTTTCATATAAAAATAGTCGCGAATCCTTCTGACCTCCTGGAAGAAAATAAGTAATATTTCCTACTACCAAATCCATTAATCCATCCGCATTATAATCTACAAAAGTAGGATTAGCACCTGTCCCATTATCAATCATAGTTTCCACGATAAAGTCATCTTGCTGAAATTCAAAATTTGGAAATTCATTGGAAGCAGTATTTTTATAAAACCAAATATTATTATCGTCCTCTGCAATTTTAAAATTATTAGGTGCAGCAACTAAGTCATTCAATCCATCATTATCTACATCCAAATAAAACCCTGCTAAGAAAATCGGCATGTCAACAGGTGTCGCATCATAGCTCGGATAGGTCTCATCTACTTCAACTATAAAAGCATCATCTTCATTTCCACCATTATGCAAATAGACTAAACTCGTTCCACTCAAATCACCAAGAACCAACTCTTTATCGCCATCATTATCATCATCAAAAGTTAATAAGGTAGAACCAGAGTGTCGAGTCTCCGCTTGGTTATCCCAAAGACTTGGACAAATATTAGTACTCCCTCCTAACAATATATTCGCGCTTAATCCTCCTTCCTTAAAGTTTCCCCAACAATTGTCATACAATTCAAATTCTAAACTGTCTAATCCAAATCCTAATTCAACAGATTTATTTTTAAACATCTCCACATTCGATCCTCCCAAATCAAAAGTTAAAATATCCAAATCACCATCACCATCAATATCATCTATTGCTGGCAAATCTTCACTTGTAACTCCTATTTGAGGAAATGATCCATTTGGAATTTTGAAAGATAATAAGTTATGTGGTCCATCAAAATGAGTCAATCTTTCAAATGTAATTTGATCATTCACATAACTTCCTTTGTGAACCTTAATTCCATGAACCCCAGGTCTGTCAGAATAACTAAAAATATCCATAATGCCATCTCCATTATAATCTCGCAATAATGCCCAGCCATGGATGTCTGGAAAATTCTTTGCGTACTCTGGTGCAAAAGTATAAGCATCTCCGCTTGTTGCTCCACTATTAATAAATGTAAGATGCACATTCCCTGCTTTATCAAAAAAATGTAAATCAGGCGTCCCATCATTATTTAAATCCACCGTATTTAATTGTGGAGAATTTAAACCTCCTGCAAATGGATTTTTAAGTGCTAATCCATTTTTTTCATACCCTATATTCATTCGGCGGATTTCTTGTGCAGTAGATTTTTTTCCCAAAAAAATAAAACTGAGTAGAAATAATAGAAGCATTTTTTTCATAATAATTGATGATTTAGAATTAGCGTATTTAGGATAAATAAGTTTGACAATAGAGATGTCATCTCAAGGCTGAATAGTTACGATTTTTTTATTTAATTTCATTTTTTAAATTTAAAGAATTTTCATCTTCGACTAGGTAAACGTTTAAAGATATATTTAGGTTTGCCTTTCAGTAGTCAAAAGTACCTACTATTGATTAATTGAACAGAAGCTTTTAATAAAATTATGGAGATACTTACAGGCGTTTTTATTGCAATTGGTTTTATTGTTTTAGTAGTGTTTTCAAGAATATTCACAACTACTATCCATGAATTAGGACATGCTATTCCGTCTCTACTTTTCACCAATGGCAATGTCGATATTCATATCGGATCTTTTGGCGATGACAAAGATAGTTTTAAAATTGACCTAGGGCGATTTAGAGCATTCTTCAAATTAAATCTTCTCCATTGGAATATTGGTCTTTGTAGTCGCAAGGAAAATACTAGTCTTTTTAATTCCTTGATTATAGTTTTAGGCGGCCCCGTTTTTAGTTTAATGACAGGAGTTGTTTTATATTTTATTTTAAAATCTTCTGAATGGAGTGAAGGTGCAATATTTATTATCACCTTTTTTATCGTCTCCTCTGTTTATGATTTTTTGGTAAATATTATTCCTCATAGCACTCCTGTTTTGATGGCAGATGGTTCTGTCACTTATAATGATGGAACTCAGTTTTTCAAATTACTCCGTGATTCAAAAATGCCTGAAGATTATTCCGAAGGAGTAATTTTACAGCAACAAGGTAAACATGAGGAAGCAACTTTAAAATTTAGAAAAGCATTAGAGGAAGGACACGATCATCGACAAATTCATTTTAGTTTAGTTGATAGTTTATCGGAATCAGGAAGATTGGATCACGCCTTGGATCATGTGGCTTTTTTACAAAAAAATAATAAACTGATAATTTCTGATTATAGTTATATTGGAAATCTATTGTTACAAAAAGAAAATTATCGAAAAGCTATTCAGTTTTTTGATCCATATTT
>Ga0114957_1001914_pt1 | contig 21175 bp, 22 predicted proteins | sample BantaG_FD_87175 | JGI IMG/M metagenome (GOLD analysis project Ga0114957, IMG submission 87175) | Marine algal microbial communities from Bantry Bay, Ireland - BantryBay_4 metaG | ecosystem: Host-associated > Algae > Red algae > Unclassified | place: Bantry Bay, Ireland | collected 2014-11-21 | reverse complement strand
TGTCGAAATGGACACTATTCCAAGGTAGCTGTATACGTAATGTATGGTGTTTCCACAGAAGGCAGAAGAGAGATTATCGGAATCTATGTAGGTCAAGGAGGAGAAAGTGCTACCGAATGGGGTCGCTGTCTGGAGGACTTAAAAAGTAGAGGTTTACAAGATGTGTTGCATATTTGTAGCGACGGTTTAGCGGGTTTAAAAGAGGTGATAAGCGCTGCCTTTCCACTGAGTAGTATCCACCGATGTATCGTTCATAAAATGCGAAATTGCATGCGACTTATCGATGATAAAGACAGTAGAGAAGTAATTAGAGACCTTAAAGGGATTTATACAGCGGTGAACGAAAATCAAGCACGACAACGCCTGGAAGATTTTGGATCAAAGTGGAATGGAAAGTACGATTGCATAGTAAACCTTTGGGAAAAGGACTGGACTGAATTGATGGGCAGTATGAATCTGGGGGTAGAACTCCGAAAAATAACTTACACTACCAATGCGATCGAAAACCTCAACAGAGAGATACGAAGGGTAACCAAAACGAAAGGTGGCTGGACTTCAGAAAAATCACTACTTATCCAATTACATTTATCTTTGGAACGCAAAGCAAAAAGTTGGAATAAAAAAGTACGTGGTTGGGCGGCCATCCAGAGAGAGCTTATAGAGGCTTACGGTGAGCGATTTACTAAACATTTAAATTAACTAGACACAGTTATTTGAACATTCCCTTTATGTTTTTGGTAAAATCGTGAGCGCAAGCACTATATTATATTTCACTAAAGATAAAAAAATACTTTTGTTAATAGACTTATTTCGATGAAGCTGTTCAAAAATGTAGGTTGGGAACATTTATATGTGCTTGGTTTTCAAAACGAAGTTCCATTTTTTTGCGTAGCTGTAGCTACTTGAGTTAATATAAATTAGCGAACCCGTAGGGACGGGCTTGACAAAATTAGCTGAAGTATTGAGAATCTATGACTTGTAAATGAATCATCTATCCTTTTTTTAAACAGCTTCTACACTAGTGCCTCATCCCGTAAATCCATACCAATCTATGCTTGTTATTTTTCGCCTGCTTTTCCCCGCCTGACCGATTGTCAGATCGGGCAGAGTCACTAAAATACGCATTATGCTACAGCATAACTCTGTTTTTAGCCCCTTGATTAGTAACAAAATGTGTTTGAATTTGATGAAAAAATAAGCTTTGATGCAAATAATGAAATTCGCTCTGTGTTGGAAGCCCCTATCATCTCTCCAAATTTTGTGCATGTCAATGATTTAATTACCTTTGATGCAAGTTACGATTACAGAAAATTACCTGCCAATCAAGCTGGAACTAGAATTTGTAAAATCACTTATAATATTTCCGTAGGTGGAGATTGTGGTGGCTGTGCAGCAGAAACTGGAGGCTGGTGTAGTGAAGTGTTGTGTCTGTTGGAGTAACTGTCCGGTAACAATAGGATTTTAATTTTTACTTAAGTTATAGAATGGCAGATGATAAACTTAGAGCTTTAGGATACAATATTTTAATAATCCTGCTAATTATCTTGATTCATAAAATCCCATTATTTTTATTTTTTCAATCGATGGGAGTTTCTGAAATTAGAGCCGACCTTTTTGATAAAATTTGTTTAAATACGGTAGTGATATTTTTCGGAATATATGAAATCCGAAAGAAAAATTTCCTGGTAGAATCTGGACTATTACTATCGATGAAAAGTCCATATTTATATGCTATTCTGCTGTTTTACCTATTTTTATTTACTGGCGGATTTAATAGTCTAAAGGCTATCCCAGGGCATGAGCTTTTCAATTCGTTAGTTTTCATTTTTCTCATAAAATCTATTACCGTTGGTATCCTGGAAGAGGTTATATTCCGTGGATTAATCCAATCCAGTATTTTAAAAGTATTTTTAGAAGACAAGAATGGTATCCTGAAGGGCGTACTGATTTCTGCTATACTTTTCGGATTAGCACATGTAATAAACATTGGACAGGATTATATAAGTATAGGTGGGGTAATGCAACAGATTTTTGCAGCAACCTGTCTTGGCGCGCTGTTCGGAGCCATTTTAATAAGAACAAAAAATATTTACCCAATTGTTATTTTACACGCTGCGATAAGTTTTTTCACCCTGATAGGAACACTTTTTCCAGAATATTTCCCCGACAAACCTCAGATTGAAGAAAGCAATTTACAGATAATTGTAGGACTACTTTTGGTAATTTTATTATTTGGGTCCGCCTTGGTAACAGCGATATATTTAATTAGAAGTAAAAAGGTTATTCATTAAATTCAAATTGTTAAAAACTTATTCAAAAAAAAACCTCAGCCTTTGGCCGAGGTTTTTTTTAAATAAGTTTTATCTAGCAAACGACACCGCCCGTTTCTCGCGAATCACCGTCACTTTGATTTGACCCGGATACTGCATTTCATCCTGAATTTTTTCAGAAATCATAAAGGCCAAACTATCTGCATATTCATCGCTTACTTTTTCGCTTTCGACCATGACGCGCAGTTCCCGACCAGCCTGCATCGCGTAGGCTTTTTGTACACCGTCATGCGACATGGCAATGGTTTCCAACTCGCCAATTCGCTTCATATAGCTTTCCAGGATTTCACGACGCGCGCCTGGACGAGCACCCGAGATCGCATCACAAGCCTGAACGATCGGAGACACCATATTGGTCATTTCGACTTCATCGTGGTGGGCACCTACTGCGTTGGAAACGATATCTGATTCATTGTGTTTTTCACAAAGCTTCATTCCCAGAATTGCGTGGGAAAGTTCGGTTTCTTCTTCTGCTACTTTTCCGATATCGTGGAGTAGACCGGCTCGCTTTGCCAGTTTAGCATCCTTGTTGGATAGCCCCAATTCGGCAGCCATGATGCCACAAAGGTTGGCCGTTTCGATGGAATGTTTGAGGAGGTTTTGTCCGTAAGAAGAACGGAAACGCATCCGTCCAACCATTTTTACCAGGTAAGGATTCAGTCCGTGGATATCTAATTCGATCACGGTCCGTTCTCCGATTTCGACAATCTGCTCGTCGAGTTGCTTGCGGGTTTTGGCGACCACTTCTTCGATACGCGCCGGATGGATTCTTCCGTCCGCCACCAATCGCTTGAGGGATAATCGACAAACTTCTCGTCGAATTGGGTCAAAACTGGAAATTACAATTGCTTCCGGTGTATCATCTACGACAATCTCGGCACCCGTAGCTGCTTCGATGGCTCGGATATTCCGACCTTCCCGACCGATGATTTGTCCTTTAAGATCATCTGATTCCAATGGAAAAACAGAAACCGTATTTTCAATGGTAAACTCCGCGCACATTCGTTGGATAGACTGGATGACTACTTTCTTGGCATCTTTGTTTGCTGTTATATGAGCAGCCTGTACCACTTCTTTTCTAATGGACATTGCGTCCGTTTCTGCTTTTGCGCGAACCGCTTCGAGGATTTGCTCCTTGGCTTCTGCCTCAGTTAACTTGGCTACATTTTCGAGGAGTCGAATACGCTCTTCGTTGGCCTGATCCAGTTCTTCTTTTTTCTTGGCGACAATTTTCACCTGTTTATCGAGGTTGTCTCGAATCGCTTTGTTTTCAGAAGCTGTTTGCTCCAATTCTTTTTCACGATTTTTAAATTCCTTTTCCTGTGTACGAATGTTAACTTCCTTGTCTTTGAGTGCATTCTCTTTATCAACAACACTCTGCGCACGTTCTCTGAGTTCATTCTTGTGCTCTACTTTCTCTGCTTCGAACTTAGATTTAAAATCTGCAAATTTTTTCTTGGCTTCTTTTATCTTTCGCTGCTTTACTTCTTCGTTTTTCTTTTCTGCTTTGGAAACGATTCCGTCCGCTTTGCGTTTGGCCTCTTCCGTGATTCGACTAGCAGATGCACGGGCATCCGCAAGGGTTTTGTCCGCCTGACCATTGAGGTCTTTGACACGGGCATCATTGTCTTTACCGACCATTGATTTGGCACCGAAGAAGGAGATAATTCCTCCGACAATAAAAGCAACAATTACTATCACTATTGTATCCATAATTATATTGAGTTTTGAGTAAGAAACTGATTTGGGAACGGGACGCTTTTTATTCCATTCTATTATTTCCGTTTCTATCTATTAAAAAAATATCCGGGCCGCGATCACTTGGATCTACGACTGGGCGAATTTTGTTTACTTCAAGAAAATAAAAATCAGAAAAAAGGCGGATAGATCGTTGTCCTAAAATGAAGAAGAGAAACTTTTTATCAATATGATTATTGTAATAAAAAGTCCAGTAGTTCGTCCAGTTGATCAACTTTTTTAGTAATCTCAACATAAGACGCCTCCTGATTGCTGGTGGAGGTATCGGCAGGATTTGTTTTATGTAAATCTACGGCGTAAGTCAGTAAGGCCATGGATAAACAATCCTGTTTGTCCTTGCGGCTGTATGTCTTTTGGAAGGTTGTCACTTTACCATTAAGTTCCTCCACAATTCCCCGTATCTTATTAACATCTTCTTCCTTTACCTTAAGGGGATAAGAGCGTTCTGCGATGACGACTGTTATGTTGACTAATTCGTTCGTTTCCATATCAGTTATTTTGCAACCACATAATACACTTATCAATTTCCTTGAGGTACTGCTCGATCTCTTTCTTCATTTTTTTGGAACGCTTATCTGCTCCGGATTTATCATTGGCCCTATTGGAGGCAGTAGTCGCTACGCCCACGTTGGGTGGTTGACTGGCCTGTTGTTTATAGACGGCCAACCCTGATTTTAATTTTCGATTCTCCTCTTCTAATGCCAAATTATTCTTCTGCAACTGCTCCATCTTTTTGGCCAGTTGTTTTACCTTTTTTTCAATTCCGGTAAGCCTCTCGGCCAGAATCTGCTGTTGCATTTTTTTTTGGCTATTAGCTATTGGCTATTAGCTATTGGCTTCTCTTCTATCGTGTTAAAGTTAAGTCAATAACTATAGCCGTAGCTGTCATTTAACGTCTGATGACCGCGCCCAGTTCGCCTTCGTAAGTCGAAATGAGTCGCTGCATTATTTTGTCTATTTCTTTATCGTTAAGCGTTCGTGTAGGATCTTCGAAAATAAAACTCACCGCGTAGGACTTTTTACCTTTACCTAATTGGTCTTCATTCTCATATACATCGAACAAATTAACATCTTTCAGGATTTTTTTGCCGGTTTTACGGGCAATTCCTGTAATATCTTCAAATTTAACATTTTTTCCAATAACCAAGGCTAAATCACGTCTAACTCTCGGATATTTAGTGAGTTCCGCAAAGTCTATCTTATTTTTCTTTACCACTCCCAATAGACTTTTCACCCTGAAAACGGCGTAAAATACATCATGTTTGATGTCCATTTCCTGTGTCAACGTGGGTTTTACCTTCCCAAACTCTACAATTATCTGCGTACCTCGGTGATAGCGTAGTCCGTACGTCATCGTATCTGAAGCACTATTTTCGTTTCCGTTCAGTACGGTTGTCTGATAATTACCTACTCCTATTCGATTCATGAGCTGCTCCACATAACCTTTTAAAGTATAATAGGTCATCGGTGCCTTTTTCGGATGATGCCAGCTTTCGGCCTCCCGGCGTCCAGTCAAAAATACCGTCAAAAACTCCTCTTCTTTAAATCCTTCGCCGTCGGGTCGATAGGTATATCCTTGTTCAAAAAATTTCAGATCTGCATTTTGCCGATTTTGATTATGAACAATAGCTTCCAGACCACTAAAGAGCATCGTAGGCCGCATCACGTCCAAATGGATATTAGAAGTATTATTAACGTATACTAATTCTTCCTCCGGTAGTTGCAACAAATCCCGAAAATAGCGCGACTGACTCAATGACAGCCCCATAATTTCATTAAATCCCTGAGCACTAAAATAACCTCCCAGTTTTTGTCGCAGTGTATGAACCGGCACACCATCGCCCTGCCCCATCGTACTTTTTATTTGACTTGGAACGGGTACCCGGTTGAATCCATATATTCTTAAAATTTCCTCAATCACATCTACTTCACGCGTCACCTCTACTTTATTAGTGGGAATAGCCACGGTCATTGTTTCGTCGGTCGTATTCACTATATCAATATTCATCGCAGTGAGAATATCTTTGATTTCCTGGGTAGGAATTTCGACACCAATCAAACGACGAACGTTGCGAAAACTAACTTCGACTTCGGTACGTGCTATCGGATTGGGATAAAAGTCGATTATCTCAGACGCAACTTTTCCTCCAGCCAATTCATTTATTAATAACACTGCTCGTTTGAGAGCATACTCCGTAATGTTGGGATCACTTCCTTTTTCAAAACAGACGGCTGCGTCGGTACGCAAAAGGTGGCGCGTACTCGTGCGGCGCGTTCTGCGTGCATCAAAATGTGCGGATTCTAAAAAGATTGTTTTTGTTGTTTCGGTAACGCCCGATTTTATGCCACCAAAGACCCCAGCCATACACATGCCGTTGCCCTGACCATCACAGATCATCAGATCTTCGTCACTCAGTTTGCGATCTACTTCGTCGAGCGAAGCAAAATTGGTTCCGGCAGGTAATGTCTGAACAACTATTTTTTTATCCGTGATTTGATCGTAATCGAAAGCGTGGAGTGGTTGCCCCAATTCGTGTAACACATAGTTGGTAATATCTACAATATTATTGATGGGCCGAACACCGATGGCGGTCAATCGTTTTTGCATCCACTCGGGAGAAGGCGCTACGGTGATGCCCGTAAGCACGATGCCTGTGTAACGTGGACAAGCTTCGACGTCTTTTATTTCGACAGAAATCGGGTGTGTAGTGGAGCCAGCAGAAAATCCACTAACGTCGGGCTTATTCACTTTACCGTCGTGTTGATAATTTATTTTTAGGGCTGCCGCCAAATCCTGTGCTACGCCGAGGTGTGCCGTCGCATCGGAGCGATTGGGCGTCAAACCGATTTCGTAAACCGTTTCGGCAGAGATATTATAGTATTCACTCGCAGGCGTTCCGACGACGGTATCTTCGGGTAGCACGATAATTCCGTCGTGGTCTGTTCCAATGCCGAGTTCATCTTCCGCGCAGATCATCCCTTCGGACACCTGCCCGCGAATTTTTCCTTTTTTAATTTTTAGATCTTTTCCATCACTAAAATAAAGTTGCGTACCGATCGTGGCGACCATGACCTTTTGTCCTTCGGCTACGTTGGGTGCTCCACAGACAATGTGCAGGTCTTCCTCTCTTCCCACGTCAACGGTCGTTACGCGTAGGCGATCCGCGTCGGGATGCGGTCCACAGGTTTTGACGTGACCGACGACGACTCCTTTTAAGCCACCCTTGATATGTTCGACGGTTTCGATGCCTTCCACTTCCAGACCAATATCGGTCAGAATTTCGCCCGTCTTTTCTACGTCGTGCGGGATGGCAAGATAGTCTTTGAGCCAGTTGAGTGAGATCTTCATTTATGGTAAACTTTGTCTGTTTTTTAATAGAAGTTGTTTAAAAACTTCATGGAAATTTCTGTAAGCTGCTGGCCTGCAGAAATTTAGTCGGTAAAGATAATCAATTTGTAGGGGATGGAAGGTTTTTTGGAGAGAAGTTGGTTGGGAAGATCACCTGTTCAATAATAGATGACCGTGCTATAAGTTGCTCCTTTAAAATGTGATGTCCGACGGGATCGGTTCTTTTAGGAATGGCGATTAAATAGATTGAGATAAAAGGCGAACTATTTTTTCATCAATCCTTAGGATCAGGGATGAGAAATAAAAAAGGAAATGTGCGTGTGTGTGTGTGTGTGTGTCTGGTCGTCCGCACTCGGTCGGGAAGCCTGCCTGGATAACCAGATCAGAAAGCCAAAGCGGGCAGACACACTTGAGGGAACATTCCCAAAGAAAGTAGCGTTATGAGTTTTTTTAATCTGCCAGGCTCTTTTCTTCTACCTGCACAATCTCCTTACTGTCCCCCGTTTGGTGTACCAGCACAATTACACTCATTTTAGCAGAATTCCAGCCGTCCGGTACGGTCATCTGATGTTGTTTTTCGATGACTACACCGACTGTAAAATTTTCGTCGATGGCTTCCCCGTCGAATGGTGTCATCATATCGCGCAGGACATGTTTGTGTTCATAATCATCTATTTCGCCCTCTGGCGTCAATTGTACATCTTTGATACCAGATTCAATCACCATAACCGAATAGCGATAATCACCCGTCAAGGTTTCGGCAGGTTGAATATTGGTGGTTGCGGTAAGTTCTCGGGAAGCTTCATCAAAGTTTAGACTAAGGTCTAATACCAGGGGTGAAAGCTGCCCCTTTTCTTCTTGAATCAATCCGGCCCAGGCGCTTTGACTTAATTGTCGATCGTCCTGATTTTCAAATAGCTTACGGTCAATCACTGCGGTTGGGTATCCTAGAGGGCTATCCAGAAAACCTTCCAGAGCGGTTCCTTCGGGGATCGTATAATCTTCCTTGCTATTAGCATAAGGTGCAGAGAAAAACCCAGCATGGATAGAAACTGCGATTAACTGTTCTCCGTGAATATCCAGTAGATTTTCTATTTCTGCACTGCCCGCTGGACAATTTACACAACGTACACCCGTAAATTCTTCTACCAGTATTTTTTTATCCGTAGGCTCAATGGTCACTTCATCCCCTTCACAACTCAGACAAGGAATCGTAGGCGAGTTTTCGTCGCAACTCCAGAATCCAGCTAAACACAACAAAAGAAATAATTTATATATATTTTTCATAACAATTATATTTTTTAAGTTAAAAACTAGAATTTACCGATAATCGTACCCCACTAAAAGAAGGTTCTAAACGACAAACACCACCAGCACAAACGATTCCTTGCACTTGTTTTACAAAACTAAGAGAGTATCGATTGGCACCACTCGTATAAAACACATCTACCCGTGGATAACTTAAGGCTACGCCATCCGTCCGTTTGGTTGGAGAAAAATTATACATTTCAGAAACGGTAAAAGACCAGTGTGGTGCGACATTAAATTCTACCAAACCAAATAACCAATTTCCAAAATCCTGATCAGTTAGCATTACTTGTGATTCTATGCGAATTGATTTTTTACGATTAAATTTATATAAGAACTCCGCAAAGGGAGTAAATGTTTTTACGATGGGTACACCAGGCTTTACTTCGTATACCTCCTGATTGTAATTTTGGACTTGCACCCCGGCAGAAAGCGTCCATTTACGTTTGTACTTATAAAAACCTTCGAAGTGATATTCCCGATATAACAATTCATTCGACAAATTATCAATACGCGAAACATTCACATTAAAACGTAATTTTCTACTAAAAGCATAAGTGATATCCGCCTGAAAAGCCAGTTCCCCCAATTCCTGAATCGCAGCGTTGTAATAGGCATTGAGTCGGTTGGTATTGATCCGGGTCAAGGCAGGTAAATAATTCATAAAGCCCTGTACCCCCGTTTGAAAAGGATCGACCCGAAAGGTAAATTTTTCGGTCCGTTTGGCATCCAGATTGATGCCCAGTCCGTTACCAGCGTAGCTCAGTGAGGTATATAAGATATTACCATCAGAAAACCCCAATTTACCCAAAGAAGTCGAACCATCCCGGTTGGTTTTTATAGCAAACGGATCAAAGTAGGCTTCTCCCGTTTTGTAGGCACCTTCTACGTACCAGCTAAAATCACCAGCGGTCAGGGTATTGTATAAAGTAAATGCGTAGGTATTGTAGCGAGCGCCGATACTGTCTACTACATCGTAAGTAGCAATCGTATTGACCAAAGTGTTGACCGTTTGATCATCGAGTGTACGACCTACTATTCCAATACCGGGAGCAAGCGACCACCTGGCTTTTTCGTCTTTGGGTTGAATAAACCCTTCGGCAGAAAACCCTTTGATGACGGCCGCATAGGTATCGAACTGTCTTTTTTGTAAACCAGTAAATGCTTTGAGTTGCCAATTGGGTGTCAGATCGTACGTGGCACGGGCACCATATAAAGCGTTGTCGATGGCCAAGCCACGGGCTTCGTAGGCGCGAAAGATAATTCCACTACCTATCTGGTCGTAAAGATATCCTACAGAGAGACCGAGTTTTTTTACTTGTTTTTTAATAAACCAGCGACCGATGCCCTGTGCGGTATAGGAGCCATTTGGGTTGAGCAACTGTGAATTATTAAATAAATCGAATCGAACGCCAACGTCAAAACCCCAGTTGCTATAGTTAAGCTGTAACCAGGCATCCGCACCGTAGAGCTGCCGGTCGTATTGTGGTTGCCCAACGGCGCCGATAGCAGAATCAGGTATATAAAAGCTGGCGGTGGATTGAAAGTTACCAGATAATCGACTGACATCCTGCTGCTGGTCGTTTTGTGCTGCTAGCTGGTTTCCCAGTACAATTAGTAATAATATTGCGGTTACTTTTATAAGTAAAGGTAGGTTCTTCATATTAAATTAAATAGTAGTATTAAATGGACGATAACAAAATTTTAACGTTCCAAATTTGTCTTGGTGTGTAACTATTGGTTAAATAAGTTGTCAAATTTAAGAGTTAATCCCTGGAAGTTGAGTAAAAAACTATTTTTTTTTGATTAATTCTGACATTTCCGAAGCTTTTAACTTTTAATACAAAAATTTAATTGTGGAAGTCTTTAACTTGCTATTCGTTTGATGGACCTTTCAATTAAGTTATCCAGGGTTGAACCAAATAAGCGGGTATCGAGAGTGCTCGTTTAATGGTGCCTAATCAATTTGAATAGTCAAAATTTACCAGATTCTTATAAACTAATAATATATTTTTTTAAAATAAAAACACCGACAAAATGAAGTTTACTAAACTTATCTTACTATTTGCTATTCTTTCTATCGCTACTTTTTCTACGGCACAAAACAGTGTAAAAAAGACACTTCCAGACCTTTCGATCAAAAACCTGGACGGAGAATCTGTTAATATTCAAAAATATGCGCAGGATGGCAAGATTACCGTTATCAGTTTTTGGGCTACCTGGTGTCATCCTTGTAAGCGTGAGCTGGATGCCATCGCTGATTTATATCCAGAATGGCAAGAAGCATATGATGTAGAATTGGTGGCTATTACTATTGACGATGCACGGAGTATGCGAAAAGTAAAACCGATGGTAGAAACGAAGGGTTGGGAATATACCGTTCTTTCTGACGTAAACGAAGATCTAAAAAGATCAATGAATTTTCAAACGGTACCGATGACCTTTTTACTGGATCAGGAGGGAAATATTGTTTACGAACACAATAGTTACACGCCTGGTGATGAGTATGAACTGGAAGATAAAATCAAGGCTCTGGTTGAGAAGAAATAATAGACGAATTGCAATTTCTCTTTAAAAAGTCGGTGCAATTGCGTCGGCTTTTTTTGTTGAATCGTTTAATGTTGAATCGTTTAATCGTTTAGAAAATGAATTTTAGAATAACTTTGTTTTTGTGGATAATTTTCTTTTTGACGGATACTTTATCTGCGCAAACGGATACACTTTATCAGATTGGTAATGCTGCAGAACGATTGTCGGCTACGGAGCTGCAGGTAAAACTGGACCTGGTCAAAAATAACGAATCAGATCCCGAAGAATGGGCTGCTCAATTTAAGGTGACGCAGGAATTACAAGAGCGCAATACGCTGATTCAGATCGGTGGTATTCATTTAATTCCGCTAGAGATGCTGGGAGGTCCACCGTTGATGCCGGATTTTTTAAACCAACCGATGCCGTCTATTGAACTGGTAGATATCTATGGTAAAAAATTTGATCTGGCAGCGGCTTCCGGAAAAGTGCTGTTTGTCAATTTTTGGTTTACCCGCTGTCCACCTTGCATTGTGGAGATGCCTTATTTAAACGACTTGCAGGAAATGTACGCGAATCAGGATGTGGAGTTTTTGTCTTTTGCGCCCGAACAGGGAATGGAAATTCATCGTTTTTTAGAAAAATTTGAATTTAACTTTAGGCATTTTCCCGGCGCCTTAAATTTTATCAAACCGTTTGGTGCGAGCTATCCAAAAAATATTCTGGTAGATAAAAACGGGATCATTCGACATATCGGTGGCGGAATTGTCCGGAGTGCTGGAGCGGGTATTCCGTTGATGGAAAAACATGAATTGACGTGGGATGCGGTAAAAGAGAAGCTGGATATCTTGTTGGGTCAGTAGAGGATGATATGGGCGATTGCAATTCGCCCATATCATCCTTGTCGCCTTTCTACAAAACAAATTTAACAAGAAAACATGAAAAATACCAATCACCTACTCCTGTTGTTTTTATGCCTGATTTTGTTGACAGCTTGCAAGACGGTAAAGACCAGCGACGGAACTGCGCTGCGGGTTCGTTCGGCTAATTTTTTGGTAAAAAAACTGGATCAACAACGACTGGAGGCAGAATGGATGACGGCGAAAGTACGGTTAAAACTTTCGGACAACGGAAGTACAACCCGAGCGAATGCAGATATTCGAATGCGCAAAGACAGTGTTATCTGGATGAGTGTAAAAAAATTTGGTATTGAAGGAGCCAGGGTTTTGATTACGACAGATTCAGTTTACCTGATCAACCGACTGGAACGGGAATATATAGTTCGGGATTTTTCTTTTATTGAATCGGAATTTAATCTGCCAGCCTCTTTTAAAACACTTCAGGATTTTATTTTAGGGAATGTATTTTTTATGACGCGGGAAAATATTAAATCAGATATTAGCGATGATGCCTACCATCTGACCGCTAGCGATGCGACACCTTTTACCAACGAATACTGGCTGGACGCAACAGATTTTAATTTAGAAAAAATGTATTTTAATGATCAGCGCCATCAGCGGAAATTGACCGTGGAGCAATCTGAATATTTGCCCGTCGGAGAAGTAATTGCTTTTCCTCATCGTCGGGTTGTAGAGATGCAAAGTCAACAGACCGGTACGGTTTCCGTAGAGCTGGATTTGTCTAAAGTAAAATTTAATCAGTCTGCGAATATGCCTTTTAGGAAACGATAATACTTTTTTACTTCTTACTTTTCAATCGGATATTAAAATGTGAAAAAATAAAAAATTAAGCTATTTAGGATCAATAAAAAAAGACAGTACTTTCGTACTGTCCCCATCTAATGGTTTAACAAAACCATCCACTCTTTTAAGTTACCTTTGGACGATCTTCTGAAAGCGATTGGCGCTTTCTTTCAACTGACCTTTTACCTCTTTGATCGCATCTACTGCAATTTCCTGCTGCTTCTCTGCCATTTTCACGCCACCCTTCAATGCTTTCTTTCCAAGCTTGATCCAAGGCTTACTTACTTCCAAAACTTCTTCTTTAACAACTATTGTCGTTTTTACAGCTTCTTTGTTTGCTTTGATGGCAGATTGCTTAATCGTCTTGTATACTTCTTTAATTTCTATATTTTTTAACATGATATTTATTTTAGGTAGTTTATTAAAATTGCTTCTTGCTACCTGCTTTTCTCTGACGCGTAAAGAAAAAGCAAGGGGCAAAATAGCTAGTGGACAAAACAATTACTTCTTTGCCAATTTTTTTGCTTCTTTGATCCACGGAGCAGGATTTAAGCGAGCGTAACGCGTTCCAGCAGCTCTTAGTACTGTTTCTAATTCTGTCTTCGTTGCCTTGGCAATAGAAGCGAAAGAACCATATCCAGCAGTATTCAAAATAGTAGAAGCTTTTGGTCCGATACCTTTGATCCTGGTTAACTTGTCTAGCTTAATAATACCATCTTTCTCAGCCACTACGATCTTGGCTACTCGCTTGGTCGTCGGACGCTTTGCAGCAGGACGCTTCTTAGCGATCACAATTTTCTTTCCTTTCTTAACAGGCTTTTTACGAATTACTTTTTTTACGTCATTCAATACATCTACCGTATCTTCGCGCAACTCATCCACTCTTTCCTCAGCGGTATTTAAAAAGCGATTAAAATAATTACTTGGTAATTTTGCCCAAGATTTCAACTGCTCATTGGTTACTACTTTTTCTAAAGTATCCAACGCTAATTTTTGCTGCATACCGAAAAGTGTTACACCACCTTCTACTACCTTACCAAATACACGCTGTGAAGTTTCCGCTCCTTTTAGCGTTAGATTTACCAACTCCTCTCCTACAGATAATGCTACGGTGTTGACAACTTTCGCTTGTGCCTTGATACCGTTGTCCTTGCTGTTTTTTAGATGCTTACTAGCCATAATGATTTATATTTTTATTTAAAAAAATTTTATCGATTGATGATGCAAATATAAAGGAGCAAGGTTCTTTTTCAGTTTCGGATGAGTTACATTTGAGTTACAAAGGAGGGTTTACGGAAAAATCGGTTCTTAAAAGTCTGATTATCAACTAAGGAATGTTGACAAAATAAATGAGATGCTGTTTTTTTTTTGAAAAATGGTTATATGATCGAACGCCAAAATATAGAGGCGACGACACACGGTATTGCTCAACAAGCGAAGCGTTTTAACAACCAAAACTTCCTCACTCCACACCTCTGATTTTATCAAATAACCGCCGTGTTTCCGGTAGCGGTTCGATCTCAAATTCCTGTTTTAGAATCTGTTGACATTTATGGTAGGCTTTAACGGCGAGGGGGCGATTGCCCTCTTCCAGATAGGCTTCCATTTGCAAACGATAAGCTTCCTCCCAGGTTGGGTCAATCTGTAATACACGAATGGCCATACGGATTGTTTCGTTGGGATTGCGGGTGAGCTGTAATTTGGCGAGGGACATCATCGCCCCCAGAACAAGGACCTGTGTTCTTTCGCGTTCGTCGGCACACCAATCTTCATAAATCCGATTGGGTAAATAAATCCCACGGTATAAATCAACTGCTTGTTGGTAGGCCAGCAGTGCTTCCTCCGGTCGATCATTGACAGACTGATTTCCGATAATAATTAAATCATCCAGCGCGTCAATATCCATCCATATTTTTGAATTATCCAGTCGGTACGTTAATCCCTGTCGAATAATAAAAGAATAGTCGTCTCGGTTGATTCTATCCGGTTCAATTGTTTTGGTGAGTTGGTGGAGCGCAGCTTTAAAGTTTCGGTTACCGGCTTTTTCATCCATCTCGCCCCAGATTCGGTCGATAATGGAAGCCTTATGTAAAGCCCGACTATTCCGACTGGTAATAAAAAACTGAAACAGCTGAATAGCCGTATCCCGTTTCCAAGCCGAGTCGGGAATCTTGTTTCCGTCCAGCGTCACTTCAAAAGAGCCGAGCGTTTCAATTTGCAAAACAGCGGCTGCTTTTTTTTCTAAAATCTCTGTTATTGATAATCCTGCGGGTATCGCCATGGCTCCGAATTATTTCTTCTTTTTATCCGACAACTGATCGACTTTTTTCTTCAAGTCTTTTACTTCTCCGGCGATATTATTGATAGCAGTCATGAGTTCCTGAAAGTCTGTTTTAGAAGCCGAGCGCCACTGGTTAATTTCCGGTTCAATATTTTGGTCGATGACATCTTTGACCTGATTTTGAATTTGCTCGACCTGCGCCATGGGATCTTTGATGGTTTGGATCACCAGTTTGGGAGCATCAAGAGCGACCTTTTTCCAGAGATCAAAACTTTTGGAAAGGATGCCTTTTTGTTCTGCGGCGGGTTTATCTTCGAGCGATTCCAGCGTCAAGTCCGCTAGTTTCGCCTGAATAAATTCCATCGCTTTAGAAAAATCGGAAAACCTTTTTTCTTCTCCTCCCTGAACGTGTTTGATATTCCCTCTCCACTGGATTTGGGTTTCTTCGTTATCGTCCTGGTAAAGCTTTTGGGTAAAGCGGATGACGAAGGAGGTGGTTTGTTTTTGTTTGTTCATTTTTTTGGCTTGTTGGCTTGTTAGCCGGTTTGCTGGTTGGCTGTTCTTTAACGTGTTAAGGCTGGTTGGCCAGTTTCTTGGTTGGCTTATTAGCTCTCTTTAACGTATTAAGGCTGGTTGGCCAGTTTGCTGGTTGGCTTGTTAGCTCTCTTTAACGTATATTATTTTTAAAAAAATTAATCAAGTAAATATAACCCGTTTATTTAAGATGGAATAAAGCTAACCAGCCCTCTCACGGTCGAGTGAAGCTAACTGGCCAACTAGCTAACCAGCCAACCGGCCTATAATCTATTCAACAACCGTCGCCAATATTTCGGCCTCGGCGCTTCCTTACGAATCGCTTTTCCGCGATCGATTAAATCCTGCACGGCCGTCTCGACCTGATCGCGTAATTCAAACATCGCTTCGTCATCTTCGGTTTTATTGTGGTAGGCCGTCGTGTCGATACTTTCTCCAAAGATAAAGAAAAATGGCTCGGGACGGGGTACGAGGCTCAATCCTACCCCACGGGACAATGGTGGAATCTCATCGCCATGATTTAAAAATTTGGTCCAGATTTTTGTATTTTTTAAAGGCTTTAGCCAGGGCATTTTTTGAAAATCTTTGGCATCCATCAGGATACTGTAGGCATCATCCGCACCAACGGAGGCGAAGGGCTGAATGGGATATCCGTGGGCCGTCGCCATTTTCACAAAACCCAGTCTTTCTTTCCATATCAATTGATAAGCTTCGCCGTCTCTTTTTGTAACTTCGCGTCCACCACCGGGAAATAGGAGCAGAGAATCTCCCTGTTCCATGGCCTGATGGCAAAGTTCTCTGGTGCCGACAAATCCTCCATCGGCTTCTATTTTATTTTTTAAATATGGTGCGTCGAAATAAATTCGGTTGACCATCATCCGCAAGAAGATATCGTGGTCGTTATACAACTTCGCTCTTAGCAGCGGAACATCGAGCATACCATATAAGGTGTGGTTACCGACGTACATCGCGGGTCGTTGACGGATATTTTCCAGGCCGTGAAAGCTGGGTTGAAACCAGAATTCCTGGAGTTTGGTCAGGCCGGAAGCGTAGGGTTTTTGGGGTAAGTCGAAATCAGGTAGTAGCATCATTCCACGCATGGGTGTTAGTGGTTTTCTTGTTTGTTGAATATTTTATTGTGGAGAACAAGATAGGGATTTTTTTGTAATTGGTGATTGGTGGATCGGTGATCGGTGGATCGGTGATCGGTGGATCGGTGATCGGTGGATCGGTGATCGGTGATCGGTGGATCGTGGATCGGTGGATCAGTTTTCCCGCGATCGCGGGCACTAATTAACCGATTAACCGATCACTATCTCACCCTTGAAGAGTACTAATTAACCGATTAACTAATCACTAACTAAACTCCGCTCTAAAATCTCCATCCCAATCGCCCATAACTCCTCGTACGGAATATATTCCAATTCTGCGGACTGATTGGCAAAGACGATATCACGACTGGTCATTTCCTTGTAGAGAGAGGCGGTGGCTTTTTTGGTAGCACAAACAAGAGATAAAATTATTATCTATCGACACCACTCAAATAGAAGCGGTCAATTCTATGAAGAAAAAAATGTTTAGAGAGACCTTGGCTTTTAGCAAATATCTTACCACTCAAGGCTATACTAATGTCTCCAGCTATTTAATTTATGGAATGCATCGAATGAATTTGCTGCCTCCTCATATCGTAAAAAAAATACAGAAAGATTGCGATGAATCAGAAGAATATTTTTGGAAAAATCAACTATGCAACCTTATTGTCAATGATGAAATAAATAATATTAAAATAGCAGACTGGAATTTCCAGGCATCTGCTAATCAGCAGAAAATTATCGCTAACGCTTACACTCTGGTAGATGTATGGGCCAGTTGGTGTAGCCCATGTATTCAGGGAATACCACATTTGAAAACCATCTACCAAAAATACAAGCCAAAAGGCCTACAAATATTTAGTTTATCAATTGATACTGATTTCGCCAAATGGAAAAATAAATCAGCTGAGTTAAAACTACCTTGGCCTTCTTCTTTGGACAATGCAACGATTGAGCGACGATTGTCTCATCAACTAAATATAACTGCTATTCCACACTATTTCCTTTTAGATCAGGATGGTCATATTTTAGCTCGTGATATTGCCGCAGAAGAACTTGATCAAACACTGAATAGATTCTTAAATTGAAAATTTTTTTCATAAAAATCTTCCTAAAATGATCACGCTACTTTATTTTCTATTAGTTATATGCAAGCATTACAAGAAAGTAATATTGACCCCTTACGTACCAAACAGGCTTATAAAATGCAGGTAGATCTGGAATTTTCCATTGATCGACTGATGCAATTTATGGACGAGTATGCTGCTTTTATCGGTCAGGGAGAAAAATACTACGAAAAATTTCAGACGATTCTTGGCAATTACGCAAACGAAGAGATTTGTCAAGCCGCCTTGCCAAGGCAGTTTGAATCCTTAAAAAGTGACATTGAAATATCTATTTTAAAATTTACCGAAGCTTATAATATTTCAGAACTTCAGGGTTCTAAATTAAAGGACTTAATGTATGGATTGTCGGATTAAGTTTGTACCTTCATTGTTATAATTATAATTCACTCAACCTTTAAAATAAATAATTATGAAAATTTCACTCTACAGCATCGCTATTCTCTTTATGATTTACAGCTTACTAATTCTACCAAACCCCGTCCACCTAGTACACATTTTACTATTTTTCGGAGGAAGTACTTTCTTTGTCAGACAATTGTATAAAGAGATCATGGCAAAGCGGAGCGCTTAAACATTTTAAAACTCATTCAAACCATTAATATGATAATCAACATTCTAAAAAAAAGGAATCCCTTTCGCAATAGGTATTGCCCTACTAAACATCCTCATGGATGCTGCAGAAGGAACCGTAGTTAACGAAAACTTCTTAAAAGAATATGTCATTAGAAGTTTGATCATCGGACTCCTCTTCGGAATAATCATGGCGCTTTATAATCGGTACAAGGAAAAAAAGCGTGTTTAAGATACCTGCAATCAAATTGTGCAACTCAAATCCATTTATGTATTTTTGAAAAAATTAACTACATCACCATGGACCAGGCCAAACCCGTACGCAACACCGAACAACTCAACTGGGAACAACTCGAAGCGTATCTCAAAGACGCACTTCCCGACTTAACCGGAAAAATGGAAGTCGCCCAATTTCACGGAGGTCACGCTAATCTGACATATCTGCTGAAATTTGGAAAAGAAGAACGGGTTCTCCGCCGTCCGCCTTTCGGAAAAATTGCGCCGGGTGCCCACAGTATGAAACGGGAATATCGGGTACTTTCCCAATTATACAACCATTTTTCTCCCGCGCCCCGAGCTTACTTACTCTGCGAAGATGTCGAAATTATCGGCGCACCATTTATTATTATGGAACGTTGTCACGGTGTCGTGATTCGAATAAAATTACCCCCCGAATTTGTTGGTCTCCCAAAGGCAGAAGAACGGGTCGCCGACGCCATGATCCGCGCTCAGGCAGATTTACATACCATTAAAATATCCGGTAAACTGGAAAAACTAGGCCGCCCCGATGGCTTCCTAACCCGACAGTTAGATGGCTGGGGCCAACGCTGGGACCTCTCCAAAACTTCCGAAAATAAAAACATGGACTGGATTCGTGATGCACTCGCACAGAACATTCCAACGCCACAAACGGCTTCTATTATTCACAATGACCACAAACTGGACAACTGCCAATTTCATCCCGACAATCCCGACGTGGTCACCGCTATCTTTGATTGGGATATGGCCACCCTCGGCGATCCGCTCGCCGACTTTGGCGCAACTTTAAGTTACTGGCCCGACCCTGCTACTGCCAAATACGAACATTTACCCGTCATGCTCATCGGTAATTATCCTCCTAAAGAATTTCTCAAAGAACGCTACCAACAATACACTGGTTTTTCACTGGACAGTATTGTCTGGTATGAGTCTTTTTCTTTTTGGAAACTGGCGATCATCGCGCAACAACTTTATAAACGCTACGTGGACGGCGCGACAAAGGATCCGAGAATGGCGCACTTTGGGAAGATCGCGGAGGTGATGGCGGAGCGGGGGAAAATGGGTTTGGGTTAATTGGTTAATTGGTGATCAGTTAATCAGTTTCCCCGCGATCGCGGGCACTGATCCACTGATCACTGATCACTGATCACTGATCCACCGATCCACCGATCACCAACCCACCGTAATCTTCCCAAAATGCTTCCCCTCCTCCTGGTATCGAAAAGCAGCACCTAATTCTTCCAGGGCAAAATTCCTATCCAAAATTGGCTGAAAATCATTTGCGTTAATCGCTTTGACCATTTCTTTCTGCATCGCAGCACTACCGACGGCGAGACCAATAATGGTTAGATGTTTAAAAAATAATTTTGGAAAAAGAATCTCTCCTTTGGGGCCACCAAGGATACCGATCGAATAGATTTTTCCGTAAACTTTAGCGGCTTCGATGGATTGTCGCATGGTGGCATTTCCTCCGACATCAAGGACGTGGTCGATCCCGCCCGTTTTTTGGAAGAGCGTTTTTCCCCACTTGGGATCTTCTTTATAATTGATGACTTCGGTGACGCCCATTGCTTTGAGTTGGTCTATTTTTTCGTTGGAGCCAGTGGTCGCAAAAACCTGAGCGCCCGCCATCCTGGCAAATTGTAAAGCAAAGATAGACATCCCGCCCGTGCCTTCGATTAGCACCGAATCACCGGCTTTAACATGCCCTTCTACAATCAGTGCGCGCCAGGCGGTGAGGCCCGCGCATGGAAGCGTGGCAGCGGCAGCGTACGGGTAGTCGTCAGGCATGGCCGTAACCGCATTGAGGGGTAAGACCGAATATTCGGTAGCGTATCCGTCGGTAGTTTCGCCGGAAATTCGTTGGGTATTTGCTACGGTTGGAGCACCCTGTTGCCAGTCGGGGAAGAAGAGCGACATTACCTTATCTCCTTTTTTCCAACGGGTTACGCCGGTACCGATTGCGTCGATGATTCCCGCTCCATCGGACATGGGGATGCGTCCTTCGGAAACAGGAAGCACTCCTTTGGCTACTAAATAATCGTGGTAATTGAGCGAGGTGGCATGCCAGCGAACGCGGATTTCTCCGGCACCGGGATTGGGTATTTCTTGTTCGACTAGCGTGATTTTATCGAGTCCTTCTCCTGCTTTTATTTGAATGCTTTTCATGTAATATATTTTATTGCAAAGATAAGGAATGTTGATAAAATAAATTAAGACACTATGCTTCATCTTTGTCCATCACTCTTCGTTACTAAAATGGTTATTATGCTATGCATAACGCCCATTTCAGCGCCTTGATTGATGAAAAAATAGTTCGCCTTTTATCTCAATCTATTT
>Ga0114957_1001911_pt1 | contig 21206 bp, 21 predicted proteins | sample BantaG_FD_87175 | JGI IMG/M metagenome (GOLD analysis project Ga0114957, IMG submission 87175) | Marine algal microbial communities from Bantry Bay, Ireland - BantryBay_4 metaG | ecosystem: Host-associated > Algae > Red algae > Unclassified | place: Bantry Bay, Ireland | collected 2014-11-21 | reverse complement strand
TAGTACATCCTCATTTTTCTCTTGAACACTAGCTTCATCTTCTTCTAATGTTAAGCTGACATCTTCATCACTTGAGCCTACTTGCGTAACTCCCATGATTTCATCTGCTCCTTCAAACTCTTTTGCAAGGTCAATCACTTCACTTTTATCACCTCTTTGCGCATCTTCGGAAGCAATTGAAGATAGTTTTCTTACAAAAGTAGTATTACCTACCCCCTCTTCAGGAGTATCAGCTTCAAGTACTTTTTCCTCAACTTCACCTTTTGCTTCTATCTTCTCTGGTGCGACATCACTTTCCTCAGGAGTTTCATTACTTTCAATCGCTTCAGGTGCACTCTGACTTGAGAAATCAAGCTCTAGCCCCGCGCTTGTAATATCATCACCCAAGACTGTTTCTTCTTTATCAATATGAGTAACTTGAGTATTTTCTCTTAACAAGGACTCTACCATTGACTCCATCTTTTCAATCGAAAATACTGGAGAGAAATAAAGATCCACAAGGCCTTTTTCGTGCTGAAGTTTTCTTACTTTGTCCGCCTCTATATTGACACAAGAAAGAACAATCTTAACTCCAGGAAACTTTTCTCTTACAATTTTTAACTGAATTTCGTCTCGCCAAGAATCCAATAAAACAATCACAGCTCCGCTGATTTTCTCGGCAACTGCTATTCGCTCCAATTCATTGAAGGCACAGGTATAATCGACAAAGTCTTTATGTCGATCAGAGAACCCCTCTATGTACTTTTGGGGGTCTGTATCTACTTCGCGTAAAATAACGTACTTTTTTCCCATACTTTTATTCCTTAACTCCTTAAGCTTATTTATCGGACTTTTCGAGAAATAAATGAGTTTTAAAAATGTTATTTTTTCTCTAGAATAGGTTTCAGGTATAAAGCTTTGAAATCTAAGGAATTACAATGAAAACCCTGCTTTTTTTATCGGTTATTTTTCACTCATTATTGCATGCATCGGACTTCTCACCTTCTAACTTTCTGTATATTTCTCCTGGTTTTAGTAAAAACTTAATAATCGTCGAGAAAACAAAACTCAAAGTTCATGTTTATGAGGTAGATGGCGAGAACATAAAGAAGATTAATTCCTTTCCAATGGCCTATGGTAAAACTCCTGGTGATAAGAAAATTGAAGGAGATAAGCGTACGCCTGAAGGGATCTATTTTATGAAAAAATTCCATAACTCTGAAAGTCTTATTAAAAGGTTTGGCGATTATGGGAAAATTTACGGAGCAGGGGCATTTACTCTTGATTACCCAAACCCTATTGATTTTTATAACAAAAAAACAGGGAATGGGATTTGGCTGCATTCAACTGACGATGAAGCAAGAATTTCAAAAGGGCTAGACTCAAGAGGCTGTATTGTTGTTAATGATAAAAACCTTAAACAGATAGCTAATTACATTAATGTAAATAATGGAACCCCTATTATTGTCGTTCAAGACCTTAATTATATCGACAAAGAGTCTCAAAAGATTCTAAATAAGAAAATTAAATCAACTATTGATACTTGGGCACTTGGATGGAAAGAAAAAGACATTAAAAAGTATATATCTGCCTATCATCCAAATTTTAAATCAAAAGGGAAAAACCTAAAGTGGTTTAAAAACTATAAGAAAAATGTTTTTGGAAACACGAAGGATATCATCTTAAAGCTCTCTAATTTCTCTGCACTCCAATTTGAGGACTATGCAGTAGTCACAATCGATCAATACTACGAGTCAAACTTAGTAAAAGACAAAGGCCTCAAAACAATCTATTTAAAGAGAGACTCTTTTAATGAATGGAAAATCATTTCAGAGAAATGGGAGCGAAAGAAAGATAATAGCTCTTTGGCCGATGGTGCTGGAAAAATCCCCTCTTATTTCTAGAGGAATTTTTTAACATCAACGACCTCAATATCAAAAAGCTTTGATTTTTCAATCTTACTTTTTAATGAAGGGTCTCCCAAAACAAAGATAACCTGCTTATCCCAAGAGTAAACTCTCTTCGCTTTCTCTATAACCATCGCTTTTGTAAAAGTATCAAGAGAGTTTGAGAAATTATAAAGATCATCATAGCTCTTTCCTAAATGGTCAAACAGTACGAGGTTTCCAATATAGCTTGTATTACTCTCAAACTTTAATAAGTGCTTTCCTTTCAGAAATTTTTTAACGCCATCCACTCTTTCTTGCGGTAGGCTTGCGTCTGTAAAAGATTTTAGCGTATCTCTAATTGTGTATAAAGCCTCTAGTAAAGTTTCATTTTTAGTCGATGTCTGTAAAACAGATCTTCCGTAAAGTGCTTGTGAAGCTGCCGATGCATAAGCACCGTAAGTGAGTCCTCTCTTAACTCTTAACTCTCGCATTAACAAAGAAGTAAATCCTCCCCCTAAAATTGCAGATGTTAATTGAACAAGGTCATAATTTTTACTCGCAAAAACACCTACTGGAAGATAATTCCCAAGTCTGATTTGAGCTTGGTTGGCCCCCTTGACTGGAGCAAAGATCAGCTTCAACTTTTCTGTCTTTTGTTCATTTTTAAATGAAAACTTAGGCGTAATCGTTTTTCTTTGAAAGCTTGCCTGCTTAGACCACTGGCACTTCTCTTTGAAAATACTTGCGATATCTAAAACACTGCTAGGCCCTGAAATAAAAATCTTTTTGTAAACATTGTTATTAAAGTAATTTTTCTTCTTTAAAAGACTGTCTCTCGTAATTTTAGAAATAGAAGTTTTTGAGCCTCCAGAGAAACCATTAAAGGGTGTTCCCTCAAGAGAGATTTTTCTAAATATTCGACTCGCAAGTCCTCCATGATTTGCGACTAGATTATTCAAAGAGCTTAAAGATTTCTTTTTGTAAGCATCTATTTCTGAATTAGGAAAGTTTGCATCTCGCACTACATGGCAAAAAAGATCAGCAAGAACTTTTGCATCTTTTGCCAAACCAGAAAAACCTAGAGTTGAATATTCATGAGTGACATTTGAAGAGATACCTGAGGCGTAGAAATCAAATTTATCAGAGAGTGTCTTTTGAGGGTATTTATTTGTTCCATTGCTTAACAAGGAAAACATTGTACTTGTTGTCCCTTCCCCACCTTTTTTATCCGATAATGCACCATCACTGATATAAACAGTGACGTCGAATTTAGGGAATTTATTTGACTCAAGCCAGACAACATCGACACCATTCCAATTAAGGTTTTGAATTTTTGTACCTACTTTAGAAAAAGTATCTAAAGAGACAAAGCAAAGAATGAGAATTATTAATTTATTCATACATAACACCTTTTAAATATCAAATTTCTTTTTATTTTTTTTCCAAACAGTCATAAAGTAATGATTATTCGTTAACAAGAAGTCTTTACAACTGGACTTAACTTCATCAACTGTGATTGATTGATAAGTTTTAAGCTCATTAACATACTGACTAAAGTCACCTTTATAAAGTTCCACTGATCCTAAGTAATCAGCAACCCCAGCATTTGTTTCCAGCTCTCTGTAAAAATCTAAGAGATACTGATTTTTGACTTTCTGAAGGTTCCTTTCTGTAATCTCATTAGCGCAAAAAGTTTTAAAATCTTTTAAGAGCATATTCTTGAAATTGCTCAACCCTATTGGTCTTGAAATCTCTCCTTGAATAGAGAAAACTCCTGCGTTTTTAATTGTATGATTGAAGGCCACTATATTATTAAGAAGAGGTGATTTTGTAGAAACATACTTTTGATTTAAGTATGAACTTTTACTCCCTCCAAGAATACTTCCGAGAAGATCTCCCACGTACCCAGCTCTTTCTCCATAAGGCACTCCAGGGAAAGCTAAAACAAACAATGGATTCTCAGATTTTCCATGGTAATGTTCGACCGTATTTTTTGAAAGTTCAATAGAGTACTTTTTATCTTCTTTTCTATTGTTTATAAATTTTGAAGCTGGAATTTTGCCAAACTTCTTTTTAATTGCGCTTAGAGTTTTCTCATAATTAATATCTCCAACTACAACCATGATTGCATTATTTGGAGCATAATATTCTTTAAAGTACTTGAAAACACTATCTCTTGATACACTTTTGACATCGGCAACTGTTCCAATAACAGGGTGTTCATAAGGAGTATTTTTCATCATTTTATTCATATACGTGACGTATCGTTGTCCGCTTGGAGAATTTTCATAACGCATTTTTCGCTCTTCAAGGACGACTTGTTTCTCACTCTTAAAACCAGTTGGCTCTAAAAGTAAGTTTTGCATTCTATCTGCCTCAAGATCTAAAATGTTTTCAAGTGCCGCTGAAGGCATTTTTTCATAATAAACAGTTTGGTCATAATTTGTATAAGCATTAGAAAAGCCTCCATTAGCCTCAATAATTTTATCAAACTGCCCTGGCCCAAAACGCTTAGCCCCCTTGAACATCATATGCTCGAGAAAGTGTGAAGCCCCGGTCATCCCCTTAGGCTCATCTTTAGATCCAACCTTGTAAAATGAATAAATTGAAAAAACTGGAAGTTTCGTGTTCTGAGAAAGAATGACTGTTAAGCCATTGGGTAGGATGTATTTCTTGGCCTCTATCTGATAAACGCCATTGACCAAGCCACCTTCTGTGGCCGAGTCGACCTTAGTCGTTGAGCAGTGCATCAACGAGCAAAGTGCAAATATAAAAAAAACTTTAATTTTTTGCATGATTTATTCCCTCAAATCGATTAATAAAATATAATTACATTATTCTAATTGAGAATCTAGAAAAAATAAACGGACAAAAGCACTATGAAAATCGGCGTACCTAAAGAAATCAAAAATAACGAAAACAGAGCTGGTTTAGTACCAGGTGGTGTCAAACAATTAGTTGTAGACGGCCATGAGGTTTACTTCCAAAAAGACGTAGGTATTGGGATTGGGATTTCTAATGAAGACTACATCCGTGCAGGTGGAAAAATGCTCGGAAGCCTTGAAGAAGTCTTTGAAGTTAGCGATATGATCATAAAGGTCAAAGAACCCCAGCCACGAGAGATTGCTTTATTAAAGCCACATCACATTCTTTATACATATCTTCATCTTGCGGCCGATAGAGAGCTCACACAAGGCCTTATGAAATCTGGATCGACTTGTGTCGCCTATGAAACAATCCAAGACCCTGACTACTCGCTGCCTTTACTTGCTCCTATGTCTGAAGTTGCTGGCAGAATGTCGACTCAAATAGGTGCTGAATATCTCCAGGCAAATAATGGTGGAAAAGGTGTCTTACTTGGAGGTGTTCCAGGTGTACGAAAGGGCAAGGTCACTATTATTGGTTGTGGTATTTCAGGAACAAATGCTATGAAAATGGCTCTTGGCTTAGGAGCTGACGTTACTGCTATCGATATCTCTTCTAGAAGACTCGCTCAAATCGATGATATGTTTGGTGGTCGAGTAAAAACTCTTTACTCAAATGCTGAAACTATAGAGACTTCTGTAGTTGAGTCAGACTTAGTTATTGGAGCAGTTCTTGTTCCTGGCGCTAAAGCACCAAAGCTAGTGACAAGAGATATGATTTCAAAAATGGAACCAGGTTCAGTAGTTGTTGATATTGCGGTTGATCAAGGGGGATGTATTGAAACTTGTAAACCTACAACCCACCAAGAACCCACTTTCCTTATTGATGGTATAACTCACTACTGTGTAGCAAATATGCCTGGAGCTGTCCCTTTAACTTCAACATACGCGCTCACAAACGTTACATTAAACTATGCTCGTAAAATTGCGAAGCACGGCATAATGAAAGCTGCTCAAAGACATCGGCCATTAAGAAAAGGAATTAATATTTTGGAAGGCAAACTTGTCTATCAACAAGTTGCCGATGATCTTGAACTTGAGTACACAAGTATAGACTTTGATTAAAAAAATTATTCTACTTTAGAAATTTCCATATTATTTTCTTCGCTTGGAAGATCTTTTAAGTACTTTTCTACTTCTTCTTTCTTAAGCTTACCTTCTTCGATCAGTCTCTCTCTAATTCTGTAGTCCAACTCTTTTTCTTCAAGTGCTTGTTTTAAAAGCATAGATCGCTCCTTAGGCAAATTAATTCTCAAGCAACAGATGTATCATGATTTTTCTTCAGTGCCAATATTTCGGAGAAGAATCTTCATCCTTTACTATTTTTAGGTGAGGTTTCTTTTTCTTGGTCTTTTTAGGAAACAAGCGTTCTCCTCTGGCCTTCTTTGAGAGGTACAACAGGTAAGCAAAGGCAAAAACCAGCGCAAAGACTTGGGCCCAAGCACTGGCTTGCCCAAAGTTACTCATAGCGTTGAAAAATTGGATAAGTCCTAAAAGTATGCAAAAGTACTTCGCTTTAACTGGAAACAAGAACATAAAAAGTAGTTCTCTATCAGGGAAAATAAGTGCGTAGCCTACAAGTAGAGCATAGCATAACGAATCAATCCCCATTAAAGAGACTGCGCCCATAGAAGGAACTAAAAGGTTAAGTAATAAAAAGAATAACCCTGTGGCCAAGACAGTTACTGCTAAGAATTTTTGATAAAACTTTGCTCCCCAATTATTTTCAAGCTCTCCCCCTAGAAACCAAATCAGAAGCATAGAAAAGATAAACGACATTATTCCTGTAGAAACAAAAATATAAGAGAGGAACTGAAAGATGAGCCCAGACTTTATTCCCCATAAACTCAGAGAAAAATATTTTGCAATACTAAAGCCTAAGAATCGGGTTGAAATAAATCCCAAAATAAAAAAAGCACTACAAACTATTATAATAAGTTTATTAGTTTTAGTTAAAGGGGGTGAGTACATTTGTTGCAAAGCTTCTATCCTTTTAATTTTTGAGAAAGTTCAATTAAGGTCCCACCAGTCGATTTTGGATGAATAAAATTCACTAAACAAGAGTCAGCACCTTCAAAGGGCTTTTTAGAAGTAAAAACAAAGCCTTTTGCCTCTAGATCTACTTGCTTGGACTTTAGGTCTGCTACCCTAAAACAAAGATGATGAATTCCTTCGCCTCTTTTCTTAATAAATTTTGCAATACTTGAGTCATCACTAATAGACTCAAGAAGCTCAATTTTTGCCTTCTGATCTACTTTTGCAAAAGCTGTTTTCACACCCTGACTCTCAACCACTTCTCTATGCTCTGAGAACTGTAAACCTAAAGCTTCATAAATTTTAATTGAGTCTTCAATATCTTTAACTGCAATAGCAATGTGATCTAAGAATGTTTCCATGAAATTATTATTAAGGAAATGGCTGACAATTCCAACCGATTTCTTCATCGTCTCTTGGAATTGAACCTCCACAATCTTGAGTACTGCTGTAGTTTGGATAAGAATCAAATGGATTATTGAAAGTTCCCGCTCCGTCAGCTCCTAATGGCTTACTTTCACACTTCTGATCTTTACATATAAATCGAGAGACATTACATTTCTCTTTTGGACACTGTGTGTCGGCATCTTTAAAAACTCTTGTTGTCCAAAGATCTGGGTCATAAGCACAGAAGGTTGCATTTAAACAACTTCCACCTTGAGGCTTGTCACAAGATTGAGTGTCGTTATGAGGGCTACAAACATCTCCTTTACAGCACCCACTTGCACAAGCGAAATCAGTATCACAGGTTTCACCAACAGCTTTCTTTCCACCGCTAGTTGCGCATTGTGCATCAGAGATACATTGATTACCTCGACAGCACTCACCCGCAGAGCAACCGGAGTTAGAATAGCAAGCAACTGTTCCACTCACATCACTACTGACTTTGGAAACAACTTGTAGTTTTATATCCTTTGAAACTGTTCCACTACTTGTACTAGCAATATAATACTTCTCTCCTGCTTCAAGGTAGTAAATATCAATCGAAGCTGAAATGTTGCATGAACTAATATCTTCCCCAGTAATCAGACTCTTAGTACTTAGCCTTTGGTTACAACCACCCATCCAATCAACAGTCACTCCAGCACTATCAAGAGCACTTTTATTTACCCTCTGACCATAAGGTGTAGAAGATCCAATATAAAGATCGACTTCACTGAGCTTTATTTTACTAGCAATCGGGAAAAGCTTTGAATGGTATCCCTTGTTCTCAACTCCAGAGCCAGTAAGCTCTTCAAGAAAAATTCCATACTCTCCAATGATTGCAGCATTAGAAATTTCCCAGTTACCAGAATCGTCAGAAGCATAGGGTCCTCTATAGATAAATGAATTTGAGTCAATTGCAAAAGTTGAATTGAAAGATCTGTTAGAATTATTCACTAAAATTGTGTTCGCATCATCCAGACACTTTTCACTTTCATTTAGAACAACCCCATTACTCTTATTATATTGGAGTAAGCTTGGCGTTACATGCTCAGAACTACTTACATTAAATAAACCTTGGTCACGTATCTTAGCATAAGAATAGAGGCAAATATCTCCTTGCTTATTACAACTTGATCCGTTGGAAGTTGGATCATCACTGAGTGATAAACCTCTACAATATAAATTGCTATCTAAATTATCTTGAACAATACTTGGTGAGGAGAAAATAAGATTTCCATAGGAAGAATAATCAAAAAGATTATACTTTAAATCTAAATCATCAAAAGGCTTTCCAAATAAACTAACTAAAAGAAAATAATCTTCTCCCTCAGTATCAATACTTCCTTGAAGTGTCTTAACATCTTCTTTAAGGTGTCCAAAGCTCACATCCACTAATAATGATTTCTGAGCATATTTTTCTAGGTCTTTAATTTTAAACTTTAGAAGTGATGAGTGATCTTTTAAAACACTTACCTTTTGCTCGTAAATTCCCGTTGTTGGATTCAAAATCCCTTCGATTTCGAGATTTGAAGCTTGCACCCCTGTGAAGTCACGGCCTTCTCTATTACTCGAGTTATTGAGTAAACAGGAGTTCAACAGTAAAAATGTAATGATTCCAATGATTTTCACTTGTTAATTATAACATGAGAGAGAAATTGCTCTAGGGAGGAAAATTAGTGAAGTAGCAACTCTCTTGCTTTCTCGCAAATACCTCTCAGGCTATTGATTTCATTAGAAATTGGTAGCCGAGCATAGCCAAAAATTCTTCTTAAAATCTCAACACCTGCAAACTGCTGAAGTAGATTTCGATCATAATCTCCCTCATACTCTGACAAAAATACTTGGCAATGCTTATCCTTGTGTCCACTCAGTAAAAGGTGAGCAAACATAACGCCCAGGTCGAATTCTTTCTTTCCCCAGAAACAAAACTCATGATCAATCACAAACCTTTTATCGTTTGCGCTTATCAGGCTTCCTAGATAGTAATCCCCTTGGAGTAAAGTTTTCCCGTCACTCAAGTAATCTTCACCCAACTTTTGGGCCCTTAGAACTAAATGATCATCTACGATAGAAGTTTTTAACTTTTCAAGTCCATCACAGATCTCATCTAGATTAAGGCCGTTTTCTTTTTGAAAAGGGATTTCAAAAATATGCTGATGATTTAGCTGCCTCATCCCTGTATTTTGGAGTGCAACTTGGGAGTCATAAGGAATTGAGTGAATCAAGCTTAGAATAGATCCAAATTCTTTAACTTCATCTAAACTTAAACTCTCTGAGTTTGAATAATATTCACTATAGTCACTTGTTTCACCCAAGTCTTCCATCACTAGAATAGAGTTTTCTTGATCAAAGTTAACTATCTGAGGTAGGTGTTTTTTTAGTTCTAGGTTTTTAAAACCAAGTTTATAAAATTTTGCCTCAAAATCAATTCTATTTTCAGGAGCAGCAATGCTTGGAAATTTTTCACAAAAAGGAGAAGATTGCTTTAAAATAAAAGATTTCTTTTCAGTTTTCACTCTCATTGTACAGTTCATATTTCCTGCACCAGCATGGCTAATTTCTTTAACTTCTACTTTTAAATAATGAGAAGCTTCTTCAACGTTCCAGTCTCTAAGTGCTTTCATAACTTATCCTTTAGTTCAAAAGTTTTTTGTTTTTTATTTTTGATAAAACATTTTGGTTCAAAAAGTTTACCGTGAAAATTTAAATAAAAGCCTGGTAAAAGTAAGCTTGCGGCACTGATAGATTCGATCACATTTTGTTTTGCATCACTATCTACAAACCCTAGTGGCCTCATCGCCCCTGTAAATACAACAGGTACACTAAGCTTAAGCTCTCTCGACTTTAAGGCATCCTCGCAAAACTCCAAGGTTTGGTCCATTGTATCTGTTCCGTGTAAAATGATCATCGGAGTATTAAGCTTTTGAAAACTTTGAATCGCATCGAAAATAATAAGTCTATCTTGCTCATCCATATCAAGGGAGTCTTTTTGCATGATGACTTTGATGGAGAACTCATGGTGAGGGTAACGCAGCTCGTTAAGAATTCGTTCCTTAATCGCTGTTTCCCGATTCTCTAGACTTCCTTCAACTTCATCATAAGTTTTTTCAATTGTTCCTCCTGTTGAAAGAATCAAAATTTGTACTTTTTTTCCACTATTCACAAGACTCACCCTTGACTTTAATCAATCTAATACCACTTTATACTTAAATTTTAAGGAGTCTACAATTATGTCTGAAACTAAAAAAGGTACTATTCTGTCAACACATCTGACATCTTCCCGATCATTAAAAAATGGTTATATTCTGAACACGATATCTTTCTAAGAGAGCTTGTTTCAAATGCTTGCGATGCCATCACAAAAAGAGCAACAATCGCTCGTAGTGAAAACCTTGAATATCCACAAGGCCAAGTTCAAGTTGAAATAGAAAAAAACAAAAAAATTATCCGAATTAAAGATAATGGGCTTGGAATGAATGAAGAGGAAATTACTAAATATATTGCGCAACTTGCTTTTTCTGGAGCCCAAGAGTTTGTTGATAAAATGAATGACATTAAATCTAAAGACTCTAAAGATGAAATTATTGGTAAGTTTGGACTTGGATTTTATTCTAGCTTCATGGTCGCCGAGCGAGTTGAAGTTGAATCTCTTTCATACAAAGAAGGAGCTCAGGCTATCAAATGGACTTGTGAAGGTGATACTGAGTATGAGTTTAGTGAATCATCTAAAAGTGATGTAGGTACTACAATCACACTTTACGTTAATGAGGAGTCAGAGGACTTTCTTCAAACATACAAAACGAGAGCAACTCTAAAGCAGTATTGTGACTTCATGCCTTATCCTATTGAGTTGATCGACCTTGACCAAAGAGAGCTGACAATTCAGGAAAACCTCAAGGCCACAAAAGAAGAAGATAAGAAGCCAATCGAAATTGATATAATTAATGAAGCAGAACCTCTTTGGAAGAAAGACCCTTCAAAGATTACTGATGAAGAATATAAAACTTTCTTTAAAAAGCTTTACCCTATGGAGCAAGACCCACTTTTTTGGCTGCATTTAAATATTGATCACCCTTTTACTCTCCAAGGTATTCTCTACTTTCCAAAGTTCAACCCAAGTAAACCTTTTCACGAGAACAATATAAAACTTTATTCAAAGCAAGTCTTTGTTCCTGATAATACTAAGAACATCATCCCTGAGTTTCTTTCTATGCTCAAAGGTGCAATTGACTCTAGCGATATCCCTTTGAATGTTTCAAGGTCTGCTCTTCAGGGCGACCCAAACATTAAAAAGATTTCGAACTACATTATTAAGAAAGTTGCAGACTCTTTAAAGAAGCTGTCTAAGAACGAGAGAGAGCGTTACGAGAAGTCTTGGGAAGACATTGGTTTATTCTCTAAATATGGAGTTGTTTCTGATAATAAATTTGATGAAATAATGAGAGACTTCATTCTTTTCAAAACAGCAGAAGATACTTACCTTACTCTTGGTGAATACAGTGAACAGATTCCTGAAGGGTATAAAGAAAAGCTTAAAGAAAAAGTCATTTTCTTTGAAAAAGAAGCTGCTGATATGAGCTTAGTAGAGCAGTTAAAAGAATTAAAGATCCCAATGATTCAAACTGACAACTACCTTGACCCACATCTGACTCAGCATATTGAAATTCATTCAGGTAAAGACGACACTCCAAAATACAACTTCTCTTCTATTGATGTTGAGTTTAGTAATCTCATTACGACAGAAGAAACTTCTGCTCAAGACATTGAAATTCAAGACTACTTTAAAGAAGTTTTAGATGTTGAAAAAAATGAGAATCTAGATTTAGAGATCCAAAAGACCGCGACTGCCAAAGCTCCTGCTTATTTCAAGTTAGATCAAAATATGAAACGCTTTCAACAAATGTCTAAAGGCATGGGGAACAATAATTTTGAAATGCCTATTAAGAAAACACTAGTCGTTAACCCTGCTCACTCTCTTATTAAGAATATTTATTCTTTATGGCAACACGATGACAAAAAAGAGACGGCAAAAAAGATGGTTTACTATGTTCAAGATCTTGCTCAGCTTTCGAGTGAAGGCTTAAGTGATACTCAAAAAACATTTTTTATTAAAAGATCTCAAGAAGTTTTAGAAGAATTAAGTAAGTTTGCGACGAAGTCTTAAATTGAAAGGAAGTAGAGATTCTCGACCAAAGCTTTAATTAAAAGCTCGGTCGAGAACTTATGAGAATATTTTCTAAATTGATTTAGCTTTTTGGAGCTTCATCGGCCGGTGCTGCTGCCTCGGCGCTTTCTCCCTCTGCAGCTGCTTCAGCGGCGGCTTCAGGTGCTGCTTCCTCTTCCTGCAATTGAGCAGCAACGCATGTTACGACAACTGCTTCCATATCAACACTGTCATTAAACACTGCTCCAGTTGGCAACGTTACTTGCGAGAGGCTTAGTGTTGCACCAAGCTCAAGTGTACTAATATCAATCTGAATACTACTTGGAATATTTGTTGGGAAAGCATCGATTTGAACCGTATCAAGCAAGCTATTTAAAACACCACCAGCTTTAACGCCTGGTGCAGTTCCAATAATTTCAACAGGTACATTAATAGTTGTTGTCTCTCCTCTCGTTAACTTGTGGAAACCAATATGAATGATTGAATTCGCAAAAGCATGAGTTTGTATCTCTTTTGCATTGGTGAGGTATTTTTCTCCATTAAGTTCTGTCTCAAAAATCTTGCCCTCTGCTTTATAAATTTTCTCAAATTCTAAAGCATTAACAAATGTTTGAATTGTCTCCATTCCTTTTCCGAAAATACAGCTTGGAATTTTTCCTGCTTTCTTTAATTTGTTAAGCTCACCTCTCGATAAGTTACTTTCTCTTAAAGTTGCGTTAAGAACTGCTGACATTTTATACTCCTTAGTTTTATTTCACTGATTTACTTTATTAATTTTATTGGACAGCCTATCACTTTCACTGACCATACTCAAATATCTAGCCACTGATATAGAGCTTTTAGCTAGTTATTTCAAGTTAAGATGCCTTTTTATCTCACTATCTGGCTTTATTTGGCCTACCCTGTAGTCTAAAACCTTCTTTCTTGTTTTGTTGAAGTGATAAGTCAGGTGGACGACGGCTCCAAAAAGGTCACTGACCTCTAATTGTGTGATCACAAAACCAACTTTTAATTTAGGAATGATCACTGCGTTATTTGTAGTTAGGTGCCGACTCGAAATTTCTTGGAATCCAAATTCTTGGACTTTTTCAAGCATAGCGTTAAGCAAACGAGTGTAAAGCCCTGATCTTCTATATTCAGGAAGTATCGCTGAGTTGCACATGTAAAACTCAATTCCTGACTTTTGAAATCCCCAGCTCCACCCAATACACTTACCTTCCAGTAAAACTGCGAAGTAAATGTTTATCGGCTTCCCTAAATTGGCCCTCAAAGAGCTTCTTATATCTTTCTCTTTGTCTGAGAGAGCTTCATTTAGGCTAAAGAGCTGAGTATTTTCTTCAAATATTTTTAAGCCCAACACCTTACAATGTTGAGAGTAAAAATCCTCATCTACTTCTTTTATTTCATATTTCAACAAAAAGTATTCGGCTTATTTTTGGCATTTTTTAATATCGACTTGTGCCAATATATCAACCGTACTCCAACTTTTTGAAGTCCCATTTTTTGTATGCATCGTCTTACAGATCGCTTGAAAAGATTTAAATGCTTCTCCAAAACCTAGTTGGATAATATCGATTTCTCCAGTTAGCTTTAGGCTTCCATCAACTTCACTGTATTTCAATATAACTTCGTGACTCTTCTCTCCCCAGTTTAGATCCATTGTAACGCTTTGTGTTTGATTGTTCACACTCTTCACTTTTCCTGAGATCACTTCTCCAGCAATGTTTTTAAAAAGACCATTTAAAATATTTTTATTTCGAGCAGCATTTCCAAAGTCGAGAGAACTTTCATCAAAACTAAAGCTTGTATTCGTCAATAATTCTTCAACTGACTCAAACTCTCTTGGAGCATTTACTTTCAAGCTTTTAAACATTCCTTTTACACCTGTTTTTTCTTCATACTTGTAGCCAGTAGTTGAAAGTGAGATGTCCCCTCTTTCAAAGCTTGAAAGACATGATTTCTTAACAGTTTGCGTGATTGGTTTGGTTGGTGTTTTTTTCTCACTACAAGAAAAAAGTAAAGCGATAAAGATAAGAGATTTCATTGTTTAGTACTCCTTTAATTATTAATAATTAAGAGAGTACCAAAGATCTTTATTAATGAAAATCAGGTGCTTCTCCAGAAACCTTGTCCAAGTCCATTTTGACAGTTGGCTTGAAGGGAAGAACCTTGGCACTTTTGTTTTGTATTTGCTCTTCTTCTTCCTTGCAGCTAATACAAAGCGTTGCTGTAGGTCTTGCGTCTAGTCTTGTCTGTGTAATTCCTTCTCCACAGTCCTGACACTCACCGTATGTTCCCTCCTGGACCATTGTAAGCGAATTTTGGACCTTCAGCATGTAATTTGTCGTTCTTTTCCTGAACTTCAACACATTTGAATACTCATCTTCTTGAGATGAAATATCCACCTCGTCACCAGACTCAAACTTCCCGTAGCTCCAATCCTTGAGCTTTGCATGAAGTTCATTGAGAATTTCTTTTAAAAACTTTTCCTTTTGCTCTAAAAAACTTTTCTCCATCATCTCTATCTCCTTGAGGTCTATTTGTTTCCCAGAGGTAAGATGTTAAATCCTTTTAACTTGAAACCCTCATCCTGAAGACCTCTTAACTCTGCTACTTTACTAATATGCATTTTGCGTGCCAATAAATGAGCTTTAATTTCCAGTGTTTCTTACTTCTGCGGCGCAGCAATGACACTAACTAGAGTCAATCTGACCTTTCAATCCGCACCATTTGTTAGTAATTGAAAGTTAGATTATTTAATATTAGGTACTTATAAAAGTTTAGAAAGAAAATGCAACTTGGCCTGAGACTGATTTCCTGAGACCTCTTACTCTCATACACACTCAACTAGCTTTAAACTTAAAAGTGTTTTGCATAAAGAAGGCTTCTGAGTTTTTAAATATGAAAGTTCTTGATACTGACTGTGTTGGGATACTTTTTTATAACTCACTCACAAAGACGAGTGAACAAAGCTTTATTCAAAGTTAAAGAAGTCACAAGAGCTATGTTGTGGCTCTAAGAAATAGTCTTGACCATCGATAACAACTCCACCAAAAGCATGTTTTCCTTTTACAGAGCTTAAATACTTACTCTCTAAACCAAGCTCTTTAGCTAAGTGATCAAAGCTAAAGGCGTAATGCCTACAAACTCCCACTCCGCTTGTGATAGCTTCTTCATTTCTACTAAGGTAAGCCACATCTAAATCATATCTCAAAAGAGAAGAGCTAGCACATTTTGCAAGGCAAGCTTTTTGACACTCATTAAGTTTACTTCTGCTAGATTCTTCTTTGAGCGCATCCGCTATTTGAGTCATGATATTAAGTCCAGCATCTTCAAGTTTCCCATCGCCTTTTATTTCCTCAAGGCTTTCCCAAACTTCTTTTTTATAAGATAGAAGCTCTTGTCCTTCTTTTGTTTTGAGAAATTTTTGAAGCCCATCATTCATTTCGCTTCTGACCTTTTTTACTTCATTGGAATTCCAAGAAGATTGAATTCCTTTACTTGCCTTTCGGATAAAAGAAACAAAAGTATCTTTACTTCGTTGTACATTAGAGTCTTCAAACTCTGCAGCATCAAGGTCATCTACAAGTTGCTTGATTTTACTTTTAGAAGCGCTAGCAAGATCATTTTCACTTTGATCGTAAATAATGTCTTTATTAGAAGTATAATTGCAGCTAACAGAGGCCCAGTCTTTGTTAGAAATACAGCTTTTAATTACTTTGCTAACTTGGTCGCTACTTTGTGCTATAACTTGGTTACTAGACAAAACGAGGAGAACTATAAGACTTTTCATAAGCGTATTAATAGCATGAATTAGTATCGTAAACAAAGAGTAAGTACTATTTACATGCTCTCTTAAGACAGTAAATAGTGTCTAGACTACTTACCAAGATATTTCTTACGAAAATAAGGATGAACTATGATCCCCACTCCCACAATGCCAATCTCATAAAGTAAAACCAAAGGAATCCACACACACATGAGCGTAATAACATCAGGAGGAGTTACCGTAGCTGAAACAACAGCAAAAGCAGTTAAAACAAATGGCCGAACTTGAGAGAGAGATTGTTTAGTCACAAGCCCCATAAAACCAAGAATGAGCATTACATTTGGAAGTTGGAACAAAATACCCAAAAAGATAAGAACCTTACAAGACAGGATTAAATAATCCTTAAGATCAATGTAAGCACCAATATCTTGAACTCCAAATGTTAAAAGTGTGTCGAAGGTAAACGGAAATAAAATAAAATAACCAAAGCAGACACCAAGACTAAATAATCCAAAACCAGCAATCATAAAAGGCCTAATGAGTTTAGCCTCATCTTCTAGTAGTGCAGGTTTTACAAACCCCCAAATAACAAAAAACCATAAGGGTGACGTAAATATAACAGAGGACCAAAATGAAAGTTGGAAGTGAGCTAAAACTTTATCAAGAATACCTGTAAAGATAACCTTACCTTCTCCACCAAGACTTTCTTGAAGTGGCATCAAAAGGACATCAGTTATTTGTGCCCCAAAAGCATAACAGACAACAAAACCAGTCAGTAAAATAATAATCACTCTAATGAGAGAAGTTCTTAACTCTCCTAAGTGATCAGTAAAACTCATTTCTTTCACTTAAAACCTACAGTCCTTTCCTAAAGATATAATTTTTTGATTTCTTGTTATAATTATACACACTGATGAAGTTTTTACCCGTAGTAATTATTCTCCTAAGTGCAAGCTTGAGTTTTTCACTCTCAAGTTCCAAAGAATTAGCTCTAAGGCTTTCACGTTGTCTTGGGCGCGAAGAGCTTAGATTACATGTTAATCAAGATGATTTCTATTATAAATTGAATCAAGTTCTCATTAACAGGCTTACCGGATTAAAGGGTGTAACTTTGAGAAATGACATTTTTAATCGGGCGTGTTCACCAAATGTTTCCTACCCATCTATTAGAGTCTTTAATGCACTTATTCAAAACTTTGAAAATGCCTTTACTTATATTCCTGCAACGTCTGATCTTCATTCACGAGGACAGGTGAATAAAATAGTATTTGAGTTACCTGAAATTTTAAAAACTCTTGCTATCCAAATAAATAAAGGAAGAGATCCGAAATGCGTTAATAACTACTTCCCTGAGTTAAGTAGACTTGATGAATACCTATTATACTTACTCGAGAATATGAGTTTCAAAGATATTATGAAAAAAAATAAAAAGGTGATTCTCGTTTTGAAAAAGCTTGAAAACCCTCGTTACTTAGATAAAGTTTGCCCGCTTCTGTAAATAGATGAAAAAACTATTTAAAAAGATTTCTCAATAAAGTCTAAATAAAACGCTTGAATCTCTTTAGGTGAAGCTTCTAAGGGAACCTTTAAACTTTTGTATTCTTTTAAAAGATTAAGAATAGCTAATTCATCTAAGTCAATTTGATGCTTTTTAAGAATCTTAACTGCCTTTACTATAGCGAGCTCATCTTTTCTGAAAAACTTAAAAAATTGATAAAGAGAGTTCGCTGTTAAACCTTCTTTCTCGTATAAATGTTTAAACTTAATAAAAGATTTTTGAAAAGAAACAACCTGTCTTTTAAAAGTATAATGATCAAAGATTGTATCGTTTTCTCTGTAGCTTAAGAGCTCATCTAAATTATTAATATCCTTACCGAAGAGGATCCCAGGAAAAATAAAACTAAAAAGATTAAATTCGACCAAAAGTTCTACAAACCGATTAAGGTTTAAAACTTTAGAAAACTCTAAGAACACTCTATCTTTTGACAGGAAATCTAGTTCGTTACTTACTATCATCTCTCTAATCTTTATTATAGTAGTTTCAGCAAACATAAACTCAAGATCAGCGCAAAATCTAAGTCCTCTTAATACTCTTAATGGATCTTCATGAAAGTGATCTGAAACATGACGAAGGGTTCTTTTTTCTAAGTCAGACTTTCCATTAAAGGGATCAAAAAGGTTTTGACTCTCATCCAAGGCCATTGCATTCACGGTAAAATCTCTTCGAAATAAATCGTCTTTAAGAGTGATATCATCTCCCGATTCAAACTCGAATCCCTTGTAACCATCACCTGACTTAGTTTCTTTACGAGCAAGTGCATACTCTTCATTTGTCTTTGGATGCAAAAATACGGGAAAATCTTTACCAACTTGAATGAAACCGAGAGATTTCATTTCACTCACACTTGAGCCTACTACAACATAATCTCTATCATGAATCTCACGCCCTAATAAAGAGTCTCGAACAGCTCCCCCTACTAAGTAAACCTTCACCGTAAAGTATCTTCCTTGTCCACTAGAGTGAATGCATTCTTTCTTAGTAAGCATGAGTCACACTGTAAACAAGGTACTTCTATAGATTTATAACATGACCATGTATACTCTATGGGAGCGTTTAAAGAAAAACAGCTCTTTAAGATATCCTCTTTACTCATTCGAATAATAGGTGTTTGAATCAAGATTTTATTATGTCCAGCGCCTCTTTTTATTAATTCCTGAAATGCCCAGTAATACTCAGGTCTACAATCAGGATAACCAGGAGCGTCTTCTAAAACTGCTCCTATAATAATATTGTCGGCTCTAAGAACTTCTGCCCATGAGACAGCGCAACTAAGAAAGATCGAATTTCTAAAAGGAACATAACTTTGGGGGATCTCTTTACTCTTAAGCTCAACACCTACTGGTAAAGAAGCATCGGTAAGTGAGCTTCCTCCAATACTCCTAAGAACATTCAAATCAATAATAAGCTGTCTTTCTTTAGGGATTTTATAGTGCTCACAGATTTTATCAAAACATTCTTGTTCTTTACTTTGAGTTTTTTGTCCATATTGAAAAAATAAAGGATAAACTTCATCTCCTCTTTCGTAAGCTTGTGCCAAAATTAAAAGCGAGTCCATTCCCCCACTTAATAAAACAATAGATTTAGAGTTTTTCACACAAATCTCTTAAATAGTTATTCATTTTTTTAATATCTTTCCCCACTTGTTCTTTATTATTTTTTTCACAATAGCCTTGAGTATAAATCTTTAACTTTGGCTCAGTTCCAGAAGGTCTTACATGTACATGAATCCCTTCTTTAAAGTAAAAGCTAAGTACTCGCTCTTTATATTCAAAATCGAAGCCCTCACATGTTCCTTGAGAGTCACATTTTTGATGTGTTTCGAAGTTTTTACGCCATATATAAGAACTGCCATTAAAAGATAAATTAGCTTCACCAAAGTAGTCCATAATTCTTTTAATTTTTTCAACCCCTTCACTACCTGTGAATTTGAAGTTGAGAAGCTTTTCTTCATGATAACCAAAAAGATCGTACATTTCAGAAAGAACATCAAAGAGATTTTTGTTCTTTGATTGATAAAAACTTAGCATCTCTAGAAAAAAAGTCATTCCACTAATACCATCTTTATCTCTTATTGAACTATGAGTGAGGTTTCCAAAAGACTCTTCAGAACCAAATAGAAACTTATCTTGATTCTCATCATTCATAAAGTTACATATCCACTTAAATCCCGTTAAAGATTCATAGAAAGTGACTCCAAAGTGCTCACTCATTTTTCGTTGTAACCGTGAACTCACAATAGAACTTACAACATAATGTTGTGAGCTAAGATCTACTCCCTCACTTAAGCGGTAGTAGAGCATCAAATTGGCAATCTCATTTCCATTTAAAAAATAAGGAGTGCCCTCTTTATTTAAGACGACTCCCATTCGATCGGCGTCGGGGTCAGACCCAATAACAACATCTGCTTTGCTTGCAAGCATCTGCTTCACAGCAAGCTTAAGAGATTCAGGGTCTTCAGGGTTTGGAAAGTCTGTAGTTGGAAATGTTCCATCAGGTTCGTTTTGCGATTCAACAACCGCTAAGTTTTTATACCCAATCTTCTGGGCGGCCACTTGAGCAAAAAAGCCTCCGGTTCCATGAAGAGGAGTATAGACTGCCTTTATAGAAGAGTCTTGTAACTCTTTTAAATGAATATGTTGTTTACCAATTACTTCAAAGTAATATTCATAAAAATCATCACCTAGAAGTTCAATTCCATCTTCTTGGGAGTCTTCAACTCTCTTAACTTCTATATCTGAAGGTTTTATATTTGCGTACTCTTGTAAAATAGTTTCATCAAAGGGATAGCTCACTTGCTTTCCATCATTCAAGTAAGCTTTAAAACCATTATAGTTAAGAGGATTATGACTAGCAGTAATCATAACACCTAAATCACAGTTCAAATGTCGAACAGCAAAAGAAAGAACAGGAGTCGGAGTTGGTTTTTCCATAATAAAAACTTTAAAACCACTGTTCTTAAAAATACTAGCGCACTCTAAGGTAAAGTCCCAACTAGATAACCTAGAATCATAAGAGATCACAGCTTTCTTTGTCACAACATCTTGCTTTAAAGCAGTTTTAGCTAAGGCCAGTGCTGCCTTTTTAACATTGAAGCTGTTCATTCGGTTGGGGCCGAGACCAACAATTCCCCTGATCCCTGCTGTTCCAAAACGAAGGTCTGTATAAAAACTTTCAAATAACATGTCTTTGTCATGAGCAAGAGCCGTTAAATCAATTCTCTCTTTCTCCAAAAGAGGGTAAGTTTCCCACTCTTTAAATAAACTCTCAATCTCAGTACTTGACCTCATCGAAGCTCCATATATTCCTAAATAATGTGTTGCACTATGAATTATTCTCTCTTATATTATGGCCTGAGGAGAAAGACAAATGGCAAACCCTAAGAAGAAGCATGAGTTAAACATTGCTGGAAGCTGGTACTGTACTGACCCTGATGATGAAGATGGAGAGGGATGTATCGCTT
>Ga0114957_1001908_pt1 | contig 21225 bp, 33 predicted proteins | sample BantaG_FD_87175 | JGI IMG/M metagenome (GOLD analysis project Ga0114957, IMG submission 87175) | Marine algal microbial communities from Bantry Bay, Ireland - BantryBay_4 metaG | ecosystem: Host-associated > Algae > Red algae > Unclassified | place: Bantry Bay, Ireland | collected 2014-11-21 | reverse complement strand
GGAGCTGCAGGATCGTGCGGCCCCCTCCGATTTTTGTGTCAGCGATCCGCATGCTCATTGGTCAGACACGCTCTCCCTGTGCACCTCCCCGGCCACACCCTCGATTGGCCGTCCACCGCGAACGGCCGACCGGGCGCCACATGTGGCGCAGGGAGTACTGTGGCGGTTGAGCGAGGCCCGCGGGCCCGACAGGCAACGTGTGGAGCGCAGCGTCACGCTCCGCGTGGCCTGCTGAGCCCTGAGTGTGACAGGCAAAAAAGGCTGCCGCCCGATTCCCCCCGAGCAAGGGGGTGATCGAGGGCGGCCGCCTGTTTTGGGGGCGTACGGCGGGGTCGTGTCACCTGCGAGACCGTCGAGAACGGTCTCGGTGGAGGCTTGCGGGCCCCTCTGTGGTCGTCTACGCAGAGGCAGGGTGGTGGCGCCGCGGGATTGTCTGGAACGGTCGGTTGCGTTGGGGGCAGACCCTGTTTCTGGACCATATGTGGCCGGAGTCGCACCGCCGGGGGCATCGGCCCCGGCGCCGTGACCCGTTCGGCGCCGAGAGAGGAGCCGCGTGCATCCGCATGCGTGCTTGTGGCCGCCATCGTTGCCAGCGGCCGCCGTTGCAGAGCAGGAGAGGAGACGTCGTGCGCGCGTGCTTTGTAGCGGCCGCCATCTTTGTTAGCGGCCGGGTTGCATCACGGGAGGGAGGACGTGCGTGTTCGCGCGATTTTTCGCCGCCGCCGTTGTCGTTGGCGGCCGAGGCGGCACCGTGTGCGCGTGCACGCTGCTCTTGGCGGCCGTCTTTCTCTGTGCCCGCCCCTGGTACACGACCGTTCTTGGACGAGGGTGCGGCGGGAGCGGGCTGCCTCATCTTCTTGGCGGCCGCTCTGTGCACAAAAGGCCGCTGTTCGCTCGCTGCCCACAAGGTGTCGGACTGTGCGGGGACCGGCCGTTGCGGCAGCATGGTTCTTCCCACGCCGCGTCCGATTTCAAGAACCAAGCGCTGGCGCGGTCTGCGGCAGTTCTGCCGTATGTGCCGACGCACGCTGGGCGTCGGTGACGATCATCCCCCGTGCGCGCTATCCTGCCCGTGTCCGTGAGCGGCGCGCACTCGGCCAATTGCAGAGGCTCCACCACGAGCAGCTGGGGCCGAGGCGCCACGACCTCAAGCTGTGCACCCTCCATGCCTCGGTCCACTGCGGTCACGACCGCCGATCCCGCATCACCAAGACCCGCGTCCCCCCGCGTGGCGGCCGCCGCCGACGCGGCCGCTCAGCCCATCCCGCCGAGACCCGGGTCCCCCGTACAGGCGGCCGGGACCGTGACGGCCGCCAAGCCCGCCCCGGCAAGGCCCGCGCTCTTCCGACTGGCAGCCGCCGCCACAGCGGCCGCCGAGCCCGCTTCGTCAAAGCCTGCGTCCCCCTATTTGGCGGCCGGCGCCCGCGCGGCTACCCAGCCCCACTCGCGCATGCCAGCTGTCGCGAGGCTGGCAGCCACCGGCGAGCCCACCTAGAGCAAGCGCACCCCATACCCAATTCCAGCCGTCACCGTCGGGTCCGGGGAGCCCCCCTCGTCAAGGCGCATCTGGGTCCGCCTGGCGGCCGCTCACGGCGCGGCCGCCAAGCCCACTCTGTCAACGCCCACCATCTGCAACCGGGCGGCCGTCGCCCGTGCGGCCGCCGATTCCCCCGAGGCCGCCGCGTCAAGGACCACCTGCACCGACGTGGCCAGCTGTCCGACCATGCAGTCCGCCAAGTCTGTCGGAGCGAGCGCGGCCACTAACTCTACCTGTTGCGGCGGGGGAACGGCGAAAGCTGCAGGAGCTTGCCCGCAGAGCGCATAAGTGGGACCGAACGGCGCAATGGCTGCTGCGGGAGGGCAGTCCGGACTCCCTGGAGGAGAGAAGTTGGTGGGAGGCGCGGCAGCACGGGCGGCAGCAGATGAGACAAGGTCGCCTGCCGCCTCCTCGGCCGCGGCCGGCGGGGCCGCCGATCGGGTGGCCCCCGACGCCGCCGCCACGGCCGCAGACAGACACGCTGAAAGAGATTTCGAGGCCCCTCCAAGCAGCAGCATCGCAACCCGCGGATACAACCTCGTCGCGTGGGGGTCAACGGGGCTTGGGCGAGGCCGCGGACGTGGACATGCACTCGGTGGACCAATATGCTCCGGCGGACGCGGTGAAGGCGGCGTCGCAGCTGCTACCCTCGACGCCGAGACCGGGCTTGCAGTCCTCGGCCGCGGGGTGGGCAGATGCAGAGCACTTGGAGGGCGATGTCCTCACAGCGGCCGCGGTACAGGGGTTGCAGGGGCCCGAGGGGCTGAACAGGATGTCGCTGCAGCCACAGCCGGTCTCCCGGCCCCTGACGCTGCACATGGCGATGGCGGCGCTGCATAGTCCCGCAGCGCCGCGTCGCCCAGCCGATCAGGTCACGGAGCGGCCGCCTCAGCGGCCGCTTACGGGAGCGGATCCGGCGACACAGCCGGAGCCGCGCTTGCCGACGGCCGCCGCGGCGGCGGAAGCGGAGTCGGGGATGGGGGGGGTGCACCACCCGCCGACCCAGGCGGGGTTGGACATGGAGGGGGTGCAGCGGCCGCCAGTGGAGGCGGGGACGGTGGCGGGCCCCCTTTCGTCTCAGCGGCCGCTGCCACAGCCGACGCCATCGCCGCCGGCGACAAAGAGTCCACAACCGGCAGGGGCTGAGGACGCGGCCGCGGATGGACCGGGGCAGAGCGAGTAGCACTCTGCCAGGCCTGGCTGGCGGTGGCGCAAGACCCCGCGGTAGGAACCGAACAGAGCCGAGCAACCTTTGCCGCTGCAATTGCCACCGGATATAAGTCCCATTGCCCGATAGGTCCTGGACGCAGGGCGCGCACGGACACCGCCATCGACCGCGAATTGCGCTATTCAGGTTTATAGAACGTTGAACGCTATTCATCGGCTATGGTGGCCGTCGGGCGTCGCCAGATGACGGGCAATTTGACCGAAAAAGACCTGATACGCATGGCCAACGCGCACTTTGACGCCGAGAACCTGTATGAGGCCGTGCAGGTGGACGACAACGATGAGGACGCGCCGGTGTTGGTGGTGAAGAAGGGCGGCACGAGAGGAGCCGATTGAGTCAAGTGTTTAAAGGTCATGGGCAAGTTAAAACAGCTCAGCGGCGAGTCGGGGGCGGCCGCGACGGCGGCCGCCGCTGGCGGCCGCCGTCCTGTGCCAGACGGAGGCGTCGAGGACAGTTCGGCCGACGAGTCGAGCTCCACGGTGTGCAGGCGGTGCGGCCTCTTCCAAGAGCGGCCTATCGGTACGAAGGCCGCCAAAGCGGCGGCCTTGACTGACATTGCTATCCAAAGGGAGGCTGCCACAACGGCGGCCGCCCTCAAGTACTTGTCTGAGACGGCCATGGAGCGCGTCGACATCGACTTTTAGAAGTCCAGGGACGGGCGTGAGAGGGGTGAGGCGGAGCAGTGGCGCAAGAACGAGATGCAGTGGCGGCCTCTGCTCTCAAACGCAAGACTTCGCAAGGCCAAGACAGTGGAGACACGGCTCACTTCCCGCTCGACAAGAACGGCGCCGTCTATGTCGGGCACCTCTGCGGCCGCTACAGCGGCCGCTGAGGCGGCGGCGGGTGCGGCCGCAGGTAGGGCTTCAAATGCCTCCGCATCGCCAGCATCTGCAGGTTTCTGCAAGTGGCGGTGCGGCCGCGTCTCCCGGGTCTGGCGGAGCGCCCGCTTCTCCCGGCGGCACGGCTGTGATCGGGCGCGAAGCGGCCACGTTGGCGCCGACCGCTGGCCGCACGGTCGGGTCCCCGGCGTCTGGCGCGGCGGCGAATGCGGCTGCATTGCCTTCGTCTGCATCTTCTTCCAGTGGCGGCGTCGACGCGTCGCCGCGTGCCGGCGCATCACTAGCCGCGGCCGCTAGCGCGGCTGTTGCCCGCCGCGCTGCGCCCTCGGCCGGTGTCAACTCGGTCAAGCAAAGGAAGGGGCGAGGCTCAAACTCGTTGCAGACCAAGCAGGACCGCTTCACGACAGCCAGGAACACCGTCCCGGGTCCAGGCCGCTTCATGACGCCGCGGCCGCATAATGCGGCCGCCGGCGAGTTGGGATACGAAGAGGAGGACGCTGCCTGTGGTACTGGTAGCAGCGATTTCGCGGATGGTGACTTGGCTTGAGTTTTATTTATTTTGACGTTTGTGACGGTGGGGTCTCTGCGAGTGTGGAGTGCACGACTGTTGCATCGACTATTGAACGACAATCATACACGTTCTTTTTTTCCCCTTCGCCGGTTTTTTTTTTCCTACACACCGACTCTGTCTGACCCTGCGACTCGGTCCCAGAAGCGAGCACGGCACGATCCCCTTACTTGTACACCAGTCACACTGCAGCATGAGAGTATAAGACACTCGCGGACATTCGCCTACGCCAGACAGAGCGGCGGTCTCGCCCGTCTTCCTTGACAAAACGAAGGCCGTCCAAGGGTCTTCGCTATCCCGTGTTGGCGTAGTGGCCGCGGCCGACGTGCAGATGTGTTAGGAAAAAAAAAAGCCATGATGGCAAAAAAAATTGTTGAACGCTACAGATACGGCTCCAGAGGGGAACCGCGATCAACGAAGATATGGGCCGCCAGGTCGTCGCGGAGAGAGAAGAACTGAGCTCCATGCGTGGCGATCTGGCGCGCCCGCAACTGGAACAGAAAAGAACCTGGCGGGGGGTCCGCGCCGCCCAAAATTACGGGAGCATGCGGCAAAGGCGCCAAGTGGGGAGCTACGAACGCCGCAACGGCCGCATCAGCGGCCAGTTCTGCGGCTATGGAGCCACCTCCCGTGGCCGCAGGCGGACCGACTAGGCAGGCGGCCGCGGTGGCGGTGCCCGCACCATAAGATCCTCCGCCGCCTCCCACGCCCGCTGGCGAGACACCGCCGGCGGCCGCCGCCGAGCCAACAAAACCGGAGGCCGCGGCTGCGGCGCCCACACCGTCAGCTCCTCCTCCGCCACCCACGCGTGCTGGCGAGCCAGCGCCGGCGGCCGCCTCCGAGCCACCGAAATCGGCGGCCGCGGTGGCGGCGTTCGCACCACCAGCACATCCTCCGCCACTCACACCCGCTGGCGATCGATCGCCGGCAGCCGCCGCCGAGGCGCCAAGGCCGGCGGCCGCGACAGCGACGCCATGGGCACCAGCTTCTCTCTGCGCAACGGCGCCGGCAAAAGGGTCTCCGCCGGCGGCCGCCGCCAATTCAACATCGCCGGCGGCCTCCGCACCAGATCCCGCATGGCCAGCTCCGCCGATGTCGCCTGCGCCACCGGCATGGCCATCTCCGGCGGCGGCCGCAGGTTCCTAATCTCTTGCGGCCGCCGCCGCTGCCATACGCTCATGAGCCAGATACCCGCCACGCCTCTGCTTAACGATCATATATTGCAGAATGGCGGCCGCCTTACCGGCAAGCATCATATGCTCAACTGAGTCAAAGCGGCCAGGGTGCAGAAGAACGTGGAACCTCGCGGTCAGAACCCCGTAGAGCCGCTTGACATCCTTGCGCAGCGCTTCCTGGAGCCGGTTGGAACTTTTTTCTGTGGGTGTGATGGGGGGGGGTACAGAGAAACAAAACATGGGTACTTGGAATCAGCACCGTCAGTAAGATAATACAACAAACGACGTGAACGACAATTAACACAGAAAGAGAATGACTTCAGCGGCCACACACCCTCCACCACATCAAAATACAACGGTGAGATGCGCAACACGTTGAAGTCATTGAGGCTCCCCGGCGCCCCGATAAGGAAAAGCCAGATGTAAAGGTCCTCATCACAGACCGTCTCCATGATAATGGAGCGCCGCTTTTTGCGGTTCTGGTACTGCCCAGCAAGCCCTTTTGGGCACGCAGCCCACTAGTAGTGCGAGAAATCGAGGCTGCCGATGAATTCCGGCATGCCCCTTGCGGCGTTGCGCTCCAGCATGCGCTCGACCTCCTCGTCGTTAGGAGGACGCAGGCAGACGGGCTCCCAGTCCTCAACAATAAACTCAATCAGCTTCTTGGTGGCCACCTCAATTGTAGACTTGCACAGCCGGACATACGCATCCGCACGATCATACGACTCCCCGTACGCGAGAACACGGAAGGAGGCCACCAGCTTCTGCAGAGCATGTGGCCGCCCCGTCGCATTGATGCTCTGCCGCCAAAATGGCCGGTCGCGGATGGCCTCGTGAATGCGCATGAAAACAGATAGTGGCACACGGAAGCGACGCTCAAACGTCACTTCTTCATACACAGGCAGCTGCCCATCCACACCATAATGATTCTGCATGCTGCCGCGCATACCTTGGTCGAAGTCACGCGGCCGGGTGGCACGCCTCCCGGCCACAGACCCGACAAAACGCCGTTTGCGCGCTCGCTGCGCCGCATTCCTGCAATGATGGCACATCAGGAACAGCGCTCGCGCCCCGATGATCGCCGCAAGCAGCTCGTCCGCGGATCCAGCTGACTGCCCGCGGCCGTCATCGCTCGACGACCCAGACCCATCATCAGTCGGCGCGTCCAACTCCATCCACAAGTGCAGCCGACGTCATGAGAGCTAGAGCGGCCGCAAAAGAGACCGCAAAGGCGGCCGTCAACACGGCCGCTCACGGCCGCTCACGGCCGCTGCGTCGGCGAAAAAGGCGCGCAGAACGGGTAAACGGGATGGACGACGGCGTAGACGGCGGTGCCGCAATCGCGCTCCCCCCGACGACGACTGTGTGATCGACGCGCTGCTGGTGGAGGACGTTCCGCGTAGCTCTGTCTCTCCGCGCCCCCCCCCTCACAGAAAGAGCAATTGGCAGGTCCCGTGATCGTGCTTCCATTTTCGGTGGTGGCCGCGTGACAAAAACTTGGGGCTGCGCGGCGCAGCCTTAAAACCCCCATGCAAAGCCCATTCCAGCGGGTGCGATTGCGCGCGGACAGTCACATGCCCGCCACACAATGTTGCGCTGCGCGGAACCCCCGCCCGATTGGCTCTCAGCGCATGTTGGTGGCACCAGCAGCTAGGCAACTGGAGGCCACCCTGCCAAAGGTTTCCGCTGCACGACCGCATTGCGGCCGCGCGCCCACCCATGCGATAGTGCCTCCCGGCGTCCCCCCCCTCCTAATCACACCGTTCAGCCGTGGGGGGGCCGACCCAGAATCGCGCGTGGCGGCGGATGTCTACGAACAAAAACCGTGTTTCGCCCGCTCCCCGCCCCACAGGGCCTGGCAAGGAGCGCCGCCTGCGCCTCAAACGGAATCTGCGGCCGCTCCTGACCGCATGCTCTCGAATTTCACATCTCGAGACGCCTGTGCGATCGTGAACGCAGCGTGTGTTTGACTGCGATCGTCCCGATTTGGGCGCTCTCTGGCCGCCCGCGACACGGAGAACCACCTTCCTCGCGAACACGCTGACCGCCGTGGTCGCGCCCACAGTGGCCGCGCCCGCCGTGGTCGCGCCCGCCGTGGTCGCGCCCGCCATGCTCGCGCCCACAGTGCTCGCGCCCGCCGTGGTCGCGCCCGCCGTGCTCAGGCCCGCCGTGCTCGCGCCCGCCGTGCTCGCGCCTGCCATGCTCGCTCCCGCCGTGGTCGCGCTCGCAGTGCTCCCTTCGCCGCATACGCGTCGTGTGCGCAAGCACAGTGCTCCAGCGCCATGGACAGCGGTTGCATGGGAGGTGGTTCTATGTCACTGAGTGGATGGGAGGGGGAGAAGGGTGGCAACGACGACGTGGCGACATCCGCTGTCGTCGCAGCGCATGTTGCTACGCTCGTGTAGTGGCGCCGTCGCACTATTTCAACGCGACGTGCCCAGAGCCCGCAGTTCGCGGCTCCGCGCCCAGACAGGCAGGCAACAGGCCCCGCATTTTCGAGCTGGGGCTGCACAGTATTCTGCAGGACTACTTTGGCGTGGATGGACTTCCCCCAGTTTACGGCCAGCGGGAGTTTGAGCGTCGTTTCCGCGTGCCTGTGCCAATGTTGCTGTGCATCTACCACGCTATGAAGGACCGCCGGTTTTTTGGTACAGAGCGTGAACTCGACCAGGCGGCCGCAAGCTCATCCTCTTTAAAATCCGGTTGCTGCGTTCGGGGTGCTGGGTTATGGGGAGTCGTGCAATCGCGCGGACGAGTACGTGCGGCTTTTCAGTTCAACGATATGTCGGGTGGTGACGCTCTTCACGGAGTTCATTGTGGACGAGTTTAGCCCCCGATACCTGCGACCGCCCACTAAGGCTGAAAGTGGTTCCATCTTCTCAAGCAACGCTGAGCGTGGGTTTCCTGGGTGTCTTAGATCGCTTGAGTGTTTCTACTGGAAGTGGTACGCTTGCACCAAGGGGCGTGCGGGCACCTACCAGGGCCGCGATGGCCAGCTGTCCATTGCGATAGAGGATCTGTGACGAGGACACTTGGACATGCCGCATTTTTGCTGGGTGTCCCGGGAGCCTGAATAATATTAACGTTCTGTACCAATCTCCGTTGTATATGAATGTGATCATCGGCAAATGGCCCCCGCGTGACTGTCCGTTCAATGTGAATGGCAATACTCGCACCTTGCTATATTATCTGGTAGACGGCAGTTATCTTCGCTTCGCGTTTTTCGTCGCCCCTTATCCGGACCCCCAAACTCGAGAGCAACGGACTTTCAACCGCCTGCAAGAGGCGCTATACAAGGATGTGGAGCGCCTCTTCAAGATGCTGACAGCACGGTTCCGCATCATGCTGCATCCGTGCCGGTACAGGTCAGTACCTCGGATGGTGCTGACAACGCAAACCGTTGCAATGTTGCACAATATGGTTGTCGAGTGCCGCCGCAACAGGTTCTTCTCGCGTTCGCGCTCGTCGGTGTACGGAAAGGGTAGCGGCGGGGAGCTCGGGGAGGGGGCCGCCGGGGCGGCGCAGGCGGATGGGGCAGACGGGGAGGGCGGCGGCGCCGATGCGGGCGCCGCCGCGGGCACGGGCGCTACTGGAAGCGGAGGGGGAGCGGCTGACGCTGGTGGTGCGGGCGGCGCCGACGCAGGCGCGGGAGCCGCCGTCAGCGGAGCAGGAGCGGCAGGCGGTCCGGGTGCGGGCGACGCCTACGCGGGCGCGGCCGCCTCCGGCAGAGGAGGGGGAGTGGTGGCCCGTGGTGGTGCGGGCGGGGGCGACGCGAGCACCGGTGCCGCCGGTGGCAGTGGTGGAGCGTGTGGGGGAATCTCCCTGGACTCGGATGACACGACACTCCGGCCGGTGCCGGAGGGGGCGGGTCGCGAGCTTCCACGTAGCGTTCCCCGGAGGGGGCTGACATGAGTCGCCCCCTCGGTTGAGTGCTCGGAGTGGTTCCCAACCTTACCCGTAACACTCCCTCCCGGGGGGTGAACGAAGGAGCATCTCCTGATCGGGCCTCCCGGTGGAGCCTGACGCAGACGGAAGGGGCGCCGGCCCCTTTCATTGGGCCGACTGGAAGGGCCGGGAAGTTTTCGGAAGCTTCCCCACTCGGGACAGGGCCCTAACCGGAGATCAAATCTCGGTCATTAAAGATATTTCCCAAAGACCTCCATAGGAGAATTGAAAAATCTTAGGGCTAAGTCCCTTGGGATTTAGAGAGACTTACCAGTCCAGGCTGACCCAAAACTCTATGGGCCAGATATCTCTTCCAGTGGAAGAGTGTTACTTGATCCGTGGCAGGGGCCACCGGAGACTCCTGTTCCAGGACTGTGGCCCTCTGGGCACCGGTCCCCCCATGACCGCCTCGTGAGCAGGTTTCGTGTGCGCGTCTTGCTTCTCTTGAACGTAGAGTGAGAGTGCTGGGATCGACCTGCTTTAATGAATAAATCAACGTTGCGTTTGCATTAGTTCTAGCGTTCTTGTGCGCTTCGCGCCCTGTCATCCAGGCGTTTGTGTTCTGTCGTCTTTGTGTCGCTCTGAATCTTGTGCTTCCTGTGGGTTTCTGACGGGGCCGTGCCCCGTCGGTTTTGTGGACAGAAGCCACTACAGAGCAGAAGGCGGCGTTGGTGCAGGTGGCGCCGAAGCGGGGGCGGGCGCCACCGGTGGCAGTAGTCGGGCAGCGGGATGTGGAGGCGCGGGGGCCGTCGGGGACGGTGCGGGTGCGCTGTGGGATAAAGAACAGACCGCCTACGTCCCGTTCTCTCATGTTGGAGGCTCTTCAATGGCGCCACTCATCGAGTTCTTGCGATTCCTAATGGCCACCGGAGAGAAAAATCCGTTGCAGAGCTCAAGGCGCTTCGCGACGTCCTGTGCGCGCATGTGTTTGCGCAGCGAGGTGAGCTGCTGGAGCCGTATGTTGATTGAGCGTGGTTGACATTTTCTTTGCTTCATCTGGTCCGTTGCCTCCATCTTTCTTTGATCTGGTATGATGTGGGAGAGACATTTTACTTTGAGTCATGTGCCTGATGGTTCTGCTGTTTTTCGCCATGCACCGTGTTCTCTATTCAGTGGTCTTTTTTCTTACCATACGTTTGGTTAACGGTGATTGAAAAGGTGCCATGATGTGATCCTCCCCTTTTTCTTCCAGTTTTTAGCCGCGATGGCGGCCGCACAGCGTTGGGCAACAACGGCGGCGGCAGGCGCCGCCCTTGTCGCGCTTGCGCGGCGGCGGCCGCACGAGCGGCCGACCGCTCAAGATGCTTCTGCTGCGCGGTACACGCAGCATCCGCCTCCCTTTCTCTTGCTTCAAGATTGACGCCGCACTGGATGTAGTTACGCGGCGGCTGCCGCCCTTATTGGTGTTGTGCGGCGAGCGCCGCACGCGTTTCTGCAGAGCGCCGGCCGTCGCACGCGTAGTTCTGGCGCGGACCGCTGGCGGCCGCCCTTGGTGGTGCGGTGCGGCGCCCGCCATACATGTTGTTGGTGACCGGCGGCCACCGCACGCGTTGTTGCGGTGCGGCGCACCGATCGCCGTCCTTGTTGCTGCCGCGCGGCGGCAGCCACACGTGTTGTTGCGTGACGTCTGCCGCCCTTCCTGGTGTTCTGAAACGACCGCCGCACGTGTTGAACCAGACCGGCGGCCGCCGCAGGTGTCGTTTCGAAGCAGCCTGCCAGCGGCCGCCGTTGATGGAACGGTGCGGCGGCCACCACACCTCTTGTTTTTGACAGGCGGCCACCCCTCGTATTATTGCGGAGCGGCGCCCCGGCCGCCGCCTTTGTTGCCGCCGTGCGGCGGCCGCCACACGTGTTGTTGCGCGGCGGCTGTCGGTGTTGGTCGTTGCAGTACTACAAGGGCCCCCTATGTGCCGGGGGCCACCATGGGAGCGACAGCGGCGCCGGAGACGTGGCACCTGGCGAAGGGGTCGCGACTCCAGCAGCGCGACGGCGACGCGGGGACGAGGACGACGGGGCCGGCCGCGCCGCCCGATCCAAGACGCCGGGGGGGCGTACCTGACCCGCCGTCGGGCGCCACGCGGGCCCCAGCGGGGGCCGGGTTGGCCCGCCCGAGAGGGCGTGGCAGGCGACGGCTGACCTGGCGCCACGCGGCGGGTACAGAGCGTTGCGCGTCGGACGGTTACTCCCGCTCGTCTTCTAATGATCGCTCCGGGGGACCTGACATGCATGGAGGGAATTATTGGCATTGGTTGGTGACCCGGGTCAAATCCCATGTGGGAAAATTGGGCCTGGGCGACAGTTTCAGCCCTTTTGGGACGAAGGGCGACGACGGTGGGAGGCACCGTTGTCGCCGGTAAATAAACCGTGTCTTCATGTCTTGGCGTTTCGATCGGCCCGACTTCCCGGACCTCGAGTCCCACAGTGGGTGTCGCGCGAGCGGCCCGGACGGCCGTTTCTTCCCTCCTCCTGAGGTAACCCCCCTGATTGTGGTACTACATTTCGCGCTCCGGGTGAGACTCTCTGTACACGCGCGCGGTGCGTGTCGCGGATCGACGCCTCTTTCGGTATCAAGAGTCGGGGGACCCTCGTTGGTTGTATTGCGGTGCGGTGACAGAAGACATCCAATCGATACGCGGGCCCCGCTTCCATGGCTCGCGGATCTTCTTCATCTTCTTCGCTCGACCGGGGCACTCCTCCGTTTGGGATGCCCGGCACTAGCCGGGTAACGGATGCGCCACCGGCGGGAGACCTCGGGCATCGGACGGGACCCCGGTCCCGGCGCGTAGTGCAGCCGTCGCCATGGCTCTGGCACCGGCCCAGGGGCCGTCCCCCGCGTCAGCGTCTGCAAGCTCGCCGGCACCACCGAGTCCCGGCTCACGGACGTCCTTGAGGCGCCCTCACGCGGGGGACTCCGGCGCAATGGGGCCCGCTCTGACAGTGACCGCCAGCCGCACCGCTCGCTTGACGCTGTCGCAGTCGCAGCAGCCCGCCGGACGTAGGCGCTCCAAGGAAGTCTCGACGCGGGGAACCCACCGGAGGCGGCGTTCGCGACGCGACGCGTCTCCCGCGTCCTCGAGGCCCCCCTAGTCGACTGAGAGCAAGCCAACTCCGTCAGGCTCGTCCTCCAAGGATAGTGGGACGGGCTCGACGGATAGTCGCGCTGGCCCGACCTCTTCCTTCGCCACCGGCAGCGACACCGGAGCAACTCACCGCCGACGACGGGCGCGTTCGGCCGAAAAACGCCCGCGGCACGCCCTGGTGCAAGTGGCGCTGCGCGCCTTGCGGCGGGAGCAGCGGGAGGACACCGTAGTCGACCTCGGCTTCAAGCGACTCCTGTCGTCGGAATGGTACAGACTCGCGCCGCGAGGGGGCCGCCTTCACCTCCCGCGAGGCAACTTCATCCGCGGTATCCGCGCGGACGTCAAGACGCTAGTGCACACCTCGCGGCAGCTCGCGGGCGACACCCCGCTGCGGTTGGTGGCGTTCCTCAAGAATTTTCAGACGGCATGCGACGGCAGCGGCCTGAACGAGGGGACGGCTGTGACACTGCTGCAGTACTTCGTCACCAGCGAGGTGCTCGGGAAGCTCCAGCTCGCCAAGGACGTCCTAGCTCCACGAGTGCTCACGGACAAGCGCGCGGTCCGCGCCTTGCTCAACGAGTACCTTGACGGGGACGACCTGGTGGACCACCTCCAGTCGCTCATGCAAGCGTCCCAGGAGAAGTGGAGGGACGAGCACGATTTTTCTAACCGCATCCTCGATGCTAACCACGCCTTAAGCTCGGTCCTGCAGCAGTCCGAGCTGAAGAATAACTTGCTCAAGGGCGTCGGGCGGGAGATCCGGGCCCTGGGCCGAAATTTCAACACCCAGGGCCGGACCTTCCCCAAGCTACGCAAGTTCCTGGCCAAGACAGTGGCAGCCAACCGCCAGGCCTGGGAGCTCCAGGTCAAGCCCAGGGGGGGCACCCCCCGGTCGGCCGGCGGCGAAGAACAGGAGTCCCGTCGGACCCGGTCGGCAGCGTCCGTCGCCCTCCCGGTAGGAGCCGCCTCCGCCGCGGCTGCTCTGGCAGTCCCGGATGACGGGTCCGAAGCGGAAAGGGCCGAGTGGGCCGCAGTTCTGACGCGGTGGCAACGCCCGTTGGATACAGCCCCCAAGACGAAGTCCCGGTTATACCGGTGGAAAGTCTGCCCCAAGCGTCGGGCTGGCAACAGCAGCCCGCGTGGGGCGGGCGCCCGGAGCTGTACCCCGTCTGAACGGGGATGGGACGCGGGCGCGGCACCATGGCGCCTGGTACCCCTGTGCCCCCGCGTGCGGGGACCGTTTTTCCGTACTCGAGCCGCCCTTCGCGGTTCCCCCGTGGCGGGGCCCCGCCTCCACGCGGTGGGGCATCGGGCGGCGCGCCCGAAACGGGCCCCCCGCCCAGGCTGCGGGAAGTCAGCTCGTTCTGTGGCCATCTGAGGCACTGGGTGTGGGAGTGCTCAGCGCAGTCCCCCGAAGTGCCGTCTCACGGACGCGCCCTGCACGAAGCCGTCGCGGCGCACCGGAACGGACGGAAACCTGCGCAGCCGGCGCCCCTACCTCTGGGCACGGGACCGCCGGTTGCGCCCTCCCCGCCATCCGTCGCCACCACTGAGTCTGGGCCGCCGGGCACGGCCGCGTTCGTCCACACCGTGGAAACGGATGACCGGGTGTACCCGGACGCCGTGGGCGCCGAGGGGGAAAGCTCCTCCGAGGAGTGGGCTGCGGGCACCGACGATGCGGGTTGCGGGGATGGCCACGCTTGTCACGGCCGGGGCAAAGCGTAAGGGGCAGCCCCTTTTATTTTGTGCTGCCCGCGGACGTCGTCCGTCTCAAGGCGCACCGGCACTGATACATGACGGCGATGCGCTTGCGACAGGTCCGCAAGCGGCGGGCAGCGGCGGAATTTCCGCCAGCGCCCGCCTTCTGCCTTCGCATCCTGGCACGGCCGGGCGGGAGCACCAGTGCCGCGGTGGAGGCACCAAACCGCCCCTCCTCTCCGGCGGCGCCGGTCGCCACCGAGACCGCCCATTCGCCCCAGCCGGTTGCCGCGTCCGTACTAGCCCTTGGCCAGTCCGACCCCCGACCTTGGGGCGGCAAAAATGGCATCTCTACGGACGCAACCGCCAATGAGGCACGGATCGGAGGAGGTCTCCGACGACGCCTCGGTCGGCGCGCAGGGCGCGAGCGTACCCGCGATCGGCGCCACGCCGCCAGCGTCGCGGACTCCGAGGGGACGCCGGGCACGCCGCCCGGGGGCCGGGAAGTGCTGCTTTTCAGCCTGCACAACTACCGCATCGTAGCGTCGCTGGGCTTGGACAAGCTACCCCGCGTCGCGTTCGGCGTGATCGTGGACACGAGAGCGGGCCCCAACCTGGTCCGCCGAAACGCCCTCTCCTTTGAGTGGCTCCGCCAGGTGGTCACCTCCAAAGAGGAGGAACAGTTGCGCCTTCGGGACGCCAACAACGAGCGGTTACGCACTGGCGGTTGCATCACGCTGTGGCTACAGACGGGCGCCCGGATCGTCCCTGTGCCCTTTCTGTTCGTCGAAGACCTGTCGGTCTCAGTGATCTTGGGCTGCACGTTCATCGACGGCAACGCGCACGCCATCCTGCTACAGGACCGGTTCATCCGTTGGACGGACGGTTCCGTCACGGCAATCCTGCGGGGCCCATTGGACGATGGCGACCGCTCGATGGGCATCTCCTGCGTCCTCCGTGCGACATACAAGACGCGGCTCCCGCTGTCGGCGGCCTCGGTCGTCTGGGTGCGAACCATGTGGGGGGGCCTGGGGAGGTGTTTGGCGCCTCACGCCTGTTCACAACACATGGTGTCACCATCGCCAACTGCGTGCACGAAATTGCGCCGGGGCTATCTTTCCAGGTCATCGTGACAAATTTTGACGCGCGCGAGGTCGTCCTCCGGCAGAGGGTCAACGTTGGCTACGTAGAGCTGCTGACGACGGGCGTCGTACAGGACACCATCACGGCTATTCCCCGCCGTTTTTGTAAGCGGACATGGGAATGACCGTTCGGAATCTCCTGACACACTCTGATGACAACGCAAACAGGTCGAGTCGCGTGATTGAACAGTTTGTTTCGGGTGAGGCAGGATCGCCGCTTGTGGCTCCAAAACGTTTGCACATGAATCGCCCTATTGCGGCCACGCGAAAAGGGCCGTCGAATGCGTTTCACTAGAACTCTTCATGCGCGAGAAGTTTCATAATCTCATGTATCCCTGTATCCTGACTTTCGTATCTGGGATACGGATCAGATATAATCTAGCAATTTCTGTCGAGCAGGATACATATAACCTCTGCTCTCTTTCTCATACTCCATTCAGGAAAAAAGTCTTCGGCGCTTATCCGAAGTGGATACGGATATATTGTACGGATATATTCCTCAGAGATATATCCATGACAACCCCTGGTTGCCATCGCGCCCGAGGATCGGGAAAAGACGGCTTTCGTGTGCCACGAGAGCGCCTTTCAGGACAAGCGGATGCCGTTCGGCTTGACGAACGCGCCCGCGACATTCCAGCGGGCGCTTGCTATCATCCTCTTCGGGGTAAAGTGGCAGAGCTGCCTCATCTACCTTGACGATGTCATCGTGTACTCCAAGACGGAAAAGGAGCATGTCGGCCATGTCGACCGAGTCCTGCGCCTGCTGCGCGGTGCAGGAGTGACACTCCGCCTGCCCAAGTGCAGTTCTTTCGTAAAACAGCGGAGTACCTCGAGCACGAAATGAAGCCGGGCCGGCTCGGCGTGATGGATGCGCACACGCGCGCACTGCGCGAGACGCACTTCGCCATGACCCGCACGCAAGTACGGAGCTTCGTGAGAATGTGTAACGTCTTCCGCCGATTCGTGCCGAAGTTTGCCCGGATGGCGGCGCCATTGACGGACCTGATGGGGTCCACGGCTCCTGACTTAGTGCCTCCTGCCACGCTCCTGCAGCAGCAGGCGTTCGACCGGCTGAAAGAGACCCTCACTTCGCCACCGGTCCTCGCCCTCCCGCGGGGCGGGCAGAAGTACGTCCTCGACGTCGACGCCTGCAGGACGAAAGTGGGCGCCGCCCTGCTGCAGGAACAGGAAGATGGGAAGCACCAGCCGGTCAATTATATCAGCCGGCGGCTGGTGACGAACGAACTCCCGTACGGGGTCACGGAAAAAAAGTGCCGAGCGGTCGTCTGAGCGTCGCCAAAGCTCCGCCCCCACCTCGAGAGTGACCGGTTCCTCGTGCGCACGGATCAAGACTGCCTGTGGTGGATCCTCAACATAGAGGGCTCGGGGAACTGCCGCTTAACACGCTGGCGCTTACGCCTGAGCGAGCTTGCGTTTGACATCACCTACAAGCCGGGGATGAACAATTCCATGAAGGACAGCATCTCCTCCTAGGAGTCCGGTGGCAGCGACGAGACGTCGTTCGATGACGCCGTCCCCGTCTTCGCCGTACGGGCCAACACGGTCCGGGAACTCGACACTGCCAATCACTTCGGCGGCCCCACGGTCCGTGGCAGCGACCGCGACGCGGTGCTCTCGGCCCAGGCCGGCGATGGCTATTGCAAAGCGGTCTTTCAGTCCCTGAACGCCTGCAGGCGCATCCCTTTCTTCGAGGACCCCGACGGAATCCTCCGCCGCCGCGCGGCACCCGACGGTGCACACCAGGTGGTGGTCCCGGCCTCGTTGCAGGAGCAAGTCCTCCTCCTGGAGCACTATGTGACTCTCGCAGGGCACCCCGGAGAGTCCCACATGTATGCCGCGATGCGGCGGTATTACTACTGGGTGGTGATGGCGGCCGACGTCGTCTCTTATGTGAGGAAAGGCAACAGTTGCGCCCGGCAGCGGGTGCGGCCCCTGGCCCGGCGCTCTCCCCTCACCCTCTTCCCTGCCACGATGCCCTTTAAGGACATCGCGGTGGACCTCTACGGGCCCCCCGACGAGACGACCGCCGGCCATCGGTTCATCGTGGTGATCACTGACCGGTTCACCAAACTGGTGCGGGCCATCTTGATGGACGGCACGTTGGCAGTGGACTGCGCCTCAGTCGTCCTGGACTGCGGGGTGGCGGTCTATGGTCCCCCGGACCGGCTGCTCTCGGACAGGGGACCCCAGCTTACTAGCCACTTCTGGGGCCAGGTTTGCAACCTGCTCTCCATCGAGCCTGAGGTGACGTCCCCGTCGCACCCGCAGACAAACGGGCACACAAAGCTGTTCAACCGCACGATGCATACGATCCTCAACCATTTCGTGGCGTAGCATCCGCGGTCGTGGGACCAACTCCTCGGGGCCCTTACGCTGTCGTATAATGGCCGCCCGCACCGGAGCACAAGAGTCGCCCCGTTGGAGTTGGTCAACCCCATGGGGGTGTCCAGCTGGGCATTTGAGGACGTGCCCAGAACCAGGGCGTGCCCCCTCATAGCCCAGCGCGGCACTGCCGCCGAGAACCGGGCCTAGGCTGTCCTCCTTTCCCATCTTGTGCAGACCATTTCGCAGATGCGGGCAGCACTCAAAGCGCCACAAGGACGCTACAAGCGCGACCGTGACAAGCGCCTCGCGCTGCGCGCGAAGAAGCTTACCGTGGGTGGCTGCGCGTGCCTGCACGACCATGCCACGGAGGAGGGTGCCGGCGGCAAGCTGACTGACGTCGCCCGCGGGCGGTATTGCGTGGTTGCCACGAACGGACCCACGGTCCTTCTGGACGTGGACGGGGAGCACTGAAGCGAGAACGTCGCGCACGTCGTGCGCGCGTCGGGCGCCGCCGCCGAGGGCCCCGCCCACCCCCCCGCGCTTTGGGTGGCTCGTTCCTTCCACGGCACGGGGGCCGATGGCCTGCGGTACGCCGTGGACCGCATCGCGGACCACGCGACGTTGCCCGACGGGACCCGCCGTGTGCAGGTCTACTGGACTGAACAACCGCAACCCATCTGGATGGAAGCTACGGATGCCTCGCACGAGACGCTGCGCGTTTATCTGCGCCGCGTCGCGCGCCTCGGGTTTTCCCGCACGTCCGCCGATCCGCCGCCGGCGGCCCCGGGCGACGCGGCCCCCGCCAACGGCGGCGCCGCGGCGCCGCCCCCGCCCGTCTGCGTCTGATACCATGGGTCGGCGCGGCGGTCAAGTGCAGCTGGGAAGGGATGTGGGTGTTTTTTGGAAGTGCTCATGGGGCCGTCGGGGAGCGGGGTGGCGGACGGGGAGCGGCCGCGCCGCGCGAAAACCCACGACGGGTCGCAAGGCGCAAGGGCATAAAAAGACAGCCAACCGCTTTATGACGCGGCGGACGACGGCCCGCATCCGACCCCATGGGTCGGCGCGGCGGTCAAATGCGGCTGGGGGGGGGGGGGGGGGGGTTTTTTGGAGGTCTCCCCGGGGCCGCGGGGGGGGGGGGGGGGCGGGCGGGGGGGGGGGGGGGGTTGGCCGTTTTTTGGAAGTTCTCACAGGGCCGTCGTGGGGTGCGGGGTGGCGGACGGGGAGCGGCCGCGCCGCGCGGGAACCCACGACGGGTCGCAAGGCACAAGGGAATAAGAAAACAGCCAATCGCTTTATGACGTGGCGGACGACGGCCTAGCGCGTCTGGAAAACCACGGTACCTACAGGGCAAGGGCGATGCCCTCAGTAGTGGCTGCGGTACTCCCACACGTGGACGGGGTGGCCCGTCGCGCGCAGGACACGCCGCAGAGCGGCGTGAAACCGCTTCGCCCGCGTACGCGGGGACTCCAGGCAGGGGGGGACGATGCCGGCGAGCCCGATGCGGGTGAAATGGACCATGGCAGCGGTGACCTCGCGGGGCCCCACCGCGGCCCAGCTGACGGACGGGTCGTACACGAACAAAGCGACGACCTGGCCGGACGTGAGCGAGTCTCGCCACTCCGTGGCCGTCGCCAGGGTAGGGGGCGTCCACGACGCGGACAACCACTGCTCGCGGGCGACGTCCGGCTGCCCTGGGATGGGGGCGGGGGTTGTTGTGAATATATCCCTTGGAATTGGATCCATGCATTATATTCGTATCCACTTCGGATACGGGCCGAGCACGCTTATCCTTAATGCATTATTAGAAAGAAAGGAGCGCATACATGTATCCTGTCTGACAAGAGTTGCGATATTACATCAGATCCGTATCCAAAATATCAGAGTCAGGATACAGATATATACAGGATTATTAAATTTCTCGCGCCAGCAGAATTCCGGTAAAACGCAGTCGACCTCTCCTTTCACGTTCCGACACTCAAGAGATTCATGTGCAAACATTTTCCAGCGGCAAGCGGCGTTCCCGTCCGACACGAAAGGAACCGTTCAATCACACGACTCGGCCCGCTTGCAATATCAGCGAAGTGTGTCAGGAGATCTAGAATGGTCCTTCTGACGACCGTTTTCAAAAACTGCGGGGAACCGCCTGGACCGCGCACGTTCAGGCGCACACTTCAAATGAGAATGTTCCGTCGTACTTGATGTCCATTCAGCACTCGAAAAGTGTCCGAATGGTGTCTTTCTCTGGCTCCAAATGTGCTGTTTGGCGGACTTATAAGAATTTAATCGGATACGATCATCGTATCCGGATACGAATATATTCTATGTAATAATCCGGTGTGGGAGGCAGATATTCGTATTCTGATCTGAGGCAAGGGAGATATCTGTAATCAGATACGAGGCATTGGCGTGTATGCGTATCCATCTCTCCCCGAAATGCGTATCCTGACAACCCCTGGATGGGGGTTACAACGGGACCCGTGACGCCCAGCTCGAGTGGCGCCGTCGCGGGACCATCGCGGTCGTATCCGACATCTTAACGCGCGGGGCGCGGACCGGCGGCCGAACTGGCCCCACCGACCGGGTAGCCCCCATCGCCACGGCGGTGCCCCCGGCCCCAACAACGGTCGTCGCTGGCGTTGCCCCCGTGGCCCTGGCCGCCGTCGGCAGTCCATACGGGACCGTCATGGCCGGTGGCCGTATGGCCGCGACCCTCGCCCGGACCGGCCACCGGCCAGGCGCAGCCGTCCCAGGCATCGTTGTGGCGGCCGTGCCCACCCCCCCAGCGATCCTCGCGGTCGTGACGGGGGGTAGCGGCGCCGCCGTCCGCCTTGGGCGTCCACTTATCAACGGACCTGTCGCCGGCCGCGCTGGAGTAGTCGTCGAGCCACAAAAGGCCCCCGCGGCCAGCACGAGCCGCGCCAGCACCACTCTCGCGGGCCTTCGCCCGCTTGGCCCCCTCAGCGCTACCCGCGGGGGTCGACGCGTCTGACCCACGGGGGCCGACGGCCTGACCCCCGGGGTCTTCGGCACCTGCCTCCCCCTGGCCCTCCCCAGGGGCGTGGGAACCCGGGCCGCCCGCGGACGGCTCCGACGCGGGAAAGGTCCCGGGCTGGGGCGGGCCGCCTCGCGCCATGTTGGCGTGGCATCGCTTCCGCGCGCGGTAAGCGGCCGACGTGGCCGCCACATCCGCCGACAGCGGGACGGTATATGGGTCGGATCGTCGGTGATTCTGCCCACTCGCTTTTTCGGGTTGATTCTTGGTGACCTCGAGGCGACACAGGCGCGAGCTGTGTCGCCAAGAAGTCGCCAACGGGGGCTACAAAGAGAGTCATACGGTGGAACCAAGGGGACACCCAAGCAAATGGATAGCTCACCGGCTTGTCCGGTTTCAGGCATAATCTGCGAAACACATTTATCACTGATTTTGGGTACATGTTTCAGTACTACTTGGCGGATGCAGAATCGTTGATCCAATTGAGGGCCAATCAATGACTGAAACGCGACCAACCATACCAGGGGGATGTGCTGTGGCGGCGCCCCCCGCCGCCGCTGCGCCGCCGGTACAGCCCGCCACCTTGCCGCCGGCCACGGCCACCATCGTCCCGCCGTCGCCCGACGGCTGCCGGCCGCGCCGAGGCACCGTCGCCGAGTCGCCGCCGCCGAGTCC
>Ga0114957_1001905_pt1 | contig 21236 bp, 19 predicted proteins | sample BantaG_FD_87175 | JGI IMG/M metagenome (GOLD analysis project Ga0114957, IMG submission 87175) | Marine algal microbial communities from Bantry Bay, Ireland - BantryBay_4 metaG | ecosystem: Host-associated > Algae > Red algae > Unclassified | place: Bantry Bay, Ireland | collected 2014-11-21 | reverse complement strand
TCAAGGTGTATTCTTCTTGCCATTCAAGTCCTTCAAAATTTATTGTGGAATTGCTAATGATAGTAGGAAATAATGTAAGATTATTTTCTTTACTAATTTTCGCTGTAGTTATTTCTGAAAACGATTGCCCTCCAGATATATCATTTTCTACTATGCGGTATTGATATCGGATATTTTTTTCTACATCAGTATCAGTATATTCATAACGACAAGATTGTTTAGGCTCCAGAGTAGCAAGTGTTCGAAATTCTGTGTTTTCAGTTTTTCTTTCAATTGCAAAATACTCGACGTTTTCTTCTTCAGCAGTTTCAAAGGTCACTACAATACTCTTCTTTTTCAAAAGAGTAGAAATTGAAATAAACCGAACAGGTAATACTATATTACTAATTGTAATAAATGCTCCACTATCACCGTTGGTATTTCCAGTACCATCCGCACCAATACCTTGTGCTGAGAAATTAGCCGCCATAGATCCGCTGGTAGGAGCAGTCCATAACATATTGAAGGTAGCCGTACCAGCAGTCATTAATTTTGGAGAATTGTGGCCTCCACTTCGGTTGTTAGAATAGATTGAAATACTAGGGTCGCTGCTAGTAAGGGTTCCAGTACTCGCTAACAATTGGAAGCCAGCAGTCACCTTTGAAGAGTTAGTTATAGATACTGAAATTGGATAAGACTGTCCGTAAGAATAGGTACTCGGCAAATTATTAATAGATATTAAGGTATTGGGTGCATTGCTTCCATGGCAAGTTGGGCAGCTCGTATTGGAATACGAGCTAAATCCACTGCTGTATGATGTATTTAAAGTTGTATAAGCCGCTAAGCCCAATATTAAAAGTATAGTAGAGTAGGAACACTTTTTTTTCATAATGTAATTTCTTACTAATTGAAGGGACAATTAATGTGCCAAACTAAAATAGACCGTTTACTTCGGTATTGACAAGGTTAATTACTTTGGCTGTGTCCTCTTTATTCTCAGCAAAATTAATTTTATCAATGTCAATAATTAAAAGTTTGCCGTCTTTATAATTGTCAATCCAATTGTTGTAGTATTCGTTTAAACGTTTCAAATAATCTAAGCGAATATTCTCTTCATATTCCCGACCGCGCTTTTGAATTTGACCCACCAAAGCGGGAACACTAGCCCGCAAATAGATTAATAAATCCGGAGGGTTGACCATTCCTTTTAAAGTGTCGAAGAAGTTTCGATAATTTTCAAAATCTCGTTTACTCATCAACCCCATTTCATGAAGGTTGGGAGCGAAAATATTAGCATCCTCGTAAATTGTTCTGTCTTGTACTACTACTTGATCTCCTTTTTGGATTTCAACTAACTGCTTCAATCGACTATTCAGGAAAAACACCTGAAGGTTAAAACTCCAACGCGGCATGTCCTTATAGAAATCATCTAAATATGGGTTGTTTTCGACATCTTCATAATTGGGTGACCAATTAAAATGTTTGGCTAGTATTTTGGTGAGCGTAGTTTTACCCGCTCCAATATTACCGGCAATAGCAACGTGTTGGATTTTCTTTTTCTTCTTAGCCATAAATTCAGCGCTAATCTAGTCAATTATATCTAAAAAGTTATACCCATCAAATAGAATTACAAATACTGTATTCAATAAATTTTTTTTATATTTGATGTACTATGTATCACGAAAAATTGAAGTTTATCGACCTGTTTTGTGGGATAGGAGGTTTTCGAGTAGCATTTGAAGAATCCTGTGAAGAAAATAAGATTGATGCCGAGTGTGTATTTTCTTCCGATATTGATAAATATGCGCAGGACAGTTATGAAGCAAATTTTGGAGAAAGGCCACACGGAGATATCACAAAGATTGATGAAAAATCAATTCCTGATCATGATATTCTTTTTGCTGGTTTTCCATGCCAACCTTTTAGTATTATTGGACAAATGAAGGGTTTGAATGATACTAGGGGGACATTATTCTTTGATATTGCAAGAATAATAAAAGCTAAAAAACCTGATGCTTTTATTTTAGAAAACGTAAAACAACTTGTAGGTCATGATAATGGAAATACGTTAAAGGTAATAATTAAGTCGCTTCTTGAACTTGGTTATCATGTGCAATATAGTGTGCTGAATGCTCTTGATTTTGGATTGCCTCAAAAACGTGAACGAGTTGTAATTATTGGCCATAAAGATCCTATAATGTTTACATTTCCCTATCCCCAAAAACCTTATAAAGAATTAAAGAAAATTTTAGAGGAGAAGGTAAATAAGAAATATTACGCTTCAGACTACATAAGAAATAAAAGGAAACAAAAGCATAAGTCATCCTATTATCCATCTATATGGCACGAAAATAAATCTGGAAATATCTGTTCTTATCCTTATTCTTGTGCGTTACGCTCTGGAGCCTCTCATAATTACCTTTTAGTTAATGGAGAGCGCAGGTTGACACCACGAGAAATGTTTAGACTACAAGGTTTCCCAGATTGGTATAAAATTATTGTTAGTGATGCACAGGCAAAGAAACAAGCGGGAAATGCAGTACCAGTTAATTTGGTCAAAGCAGTAATTCTGAAGTTTCTTCCTTATTTGGCTAAATCAATAGACCAAACTGCGGTATTGAGGGAATATGATTTACAATATAATCCGAGTTAATGTCAAAAAGAAAATCGCCTAAATTAAGGACAGTGAATAAGTCTGTGGCCGCTTTCCCGTTGAACAAATTTGACGCAGAATTTCCTTATTTGCTGGGTCAAGAAATAGTTTATTTATTGGCTAGTAAAGGTAGACCAAATTTAGAGGGAGACGAGTGGGAACAGATTTTTGCAACATGTATTGGTGCTAATTGGAAACCTTCAAATGTAGGTCTTGATGATGTGGTACTCGGCAATACCGCTTGGGGAGCAAAAACTGTAAAATCTTCAACTAAGGATTTTAGGAAATTGAAGCAAGTTCGTCTTATTTCTGGTAGAAATTCTCCTGTTTATTCCTATGGCAATACAATTGACACAACTGCTGATCCTAATGTTATTGGAGATCAAGTGCTAGAAATTTGGAATGAGCGAGTTTCAGCAATAAGAGAGAAGTTTAAAAACCTGAGAACTGTTGTACTAGTTAAGTCAAATGATTTGTCTCAAGTAGCTGTATTTGAATTTGACACAATTCGCTACGATGCTAATCTTTATAATTTTATTTGGAATAAGAACGGCAACTTAGAAGGCTATGAGAATGGGACTGAAATAAAAAGATTTACGTGGCAACCCCATGGCTCTCAATTTACTATAATAGAAGAGGTGCCTAATCAAACTTTAATTATAAAAATTAAGTCCCCAGAAAAACTGAACAAAGTGAAAGTTTTGAAAACTATCGGTTTTGATAAAACTTGGGTAACTGTAGAGAGGAAGTGATTTGGAAGTGTTAAGAATAAAGTTGACTTTTTTCGGAAAAATTAATAATTTATTCCAATTAATTTTCTAGCAGCAGTAAGGGTTTCGCTGGCACTTGCTCGTGCCTTCTCTTTTCCGGTTTGCATTATCTTTTGTAAGCTGGGTATATCTTGTTGAAGTTCACTTGCTTTCGATCGGATGGGAGTAACAAATTGAATCATATCTTCTGCCAATTGTTTTTTCATGTCACCGTATCTGATATCACATTTAGTAAAGTCTGTCAAATATTTTGTGTAGTCTTCTTCTTTACTTACCAATTTCATTAGCAGAAAAATGTTCTCAATATAATCGGGCATAGTTGAGTTTTCTTCAGTAGGGCCTCCGTCTGTTTTGGCCTTCATTATTTTCTTACGAATTTTATCATCGTCATCGGCAAGGTAAATAGTAGCATTTTCGTTCTCACTTTTACTCATTTTACCCTTTCCGTCCAAGCTTGGAATTTTTATAAGTTGCTCACCAAAATTAAAAGCGGTAGGCTCAGGAAATAACTCACCATAACGGTGATTAAAACGACCTGCAAAATTTCTGGTCATTTCAAGGTGCTGTTCTTGGTCTTTGCCAACGGGTACTTTGTGAGCACGATGAATGATAATGTCAGCTGCCATTAAACTAGGGTAGGTTAAAAGACCAGCATTAATATTATCAGGCTGATTTCTTGCTTTTTCTTTAAAAGAGGCTGTCTTTTCTAGCTCACCTTTGTAGGCTAGCATATTGAGCATAAGGTATAATTCAGGAATTTCCGGAATGTCACTTTGTACATAAAGAGCTACTTTTTCCGGGTCCAAGCCACTGGCTATATTTTCGGCAATGACTCGATATACATTTGGTTTCAGCTCTTTAGGATCTGGGTGAGTAGTAAGTGCATGATAATCAGCTACAAAGAAATAACAATCATAGTCATTTTGCATTTTGACATAATTCTGAATCGCTCCAAAGTAATTACCCAAATGCAAATAGCCGGTACTTCGAATGCCGCTCACTACAACTTCTTTACTCATAGGGTGCGAATTTACATTGTCATTTATTTTTATAACTTATTTATGGTAAATGCTTTACATTTGTAATTGTTAGTGTGTGCTAACAATGAAACTTAGTATATGAAAAGAATAATAGCCTTCCTGAGTATTTCTCTCTTATTTTTTACCGCATGTGAGCAAACTAATGATAAAAAGGATGCCGACAAATTATACATAGTAACCACCACCCAAATGATAGCCGATGCCGTGCGGAATATTGCAGGGGATGAGGCGGAGGTTATCAGCCTTATGGGACCAGGTGTTGACCCTCATTATTACAAAGCCACACAAGGTGATTTAGAAAAACTGACTAAGGCCGACATAATTTTTTACAATGGCTTACATCTTGAAGGTAAAATGCAGGATGTATTTGAAAAATTTTCAAAACAGAAAATGGTGGTGGCCGTTTCTAAAGATATTGCTGAAAACGAACTAATTGTAACGAGCGATCAAGGCCAGGAAACAATTCACGATCCGCATATATGGCATAGTGTAAATCTCTGGAAAAATGTGGTGCCTGTAATTACAGAATCGCTCGTGAGTAAAGACAGTGAAAATGCTTCATCTTACGAAGAGAATGGATCCGTATTTATAGAGAAGTTGAAGAAATTAGATGAAACTACCAGCGCAGCTATTTCTCAAATTCCTAAGCAACAGCGTCTGCTGATTACATCGCATGATGCTTTTAACTACTTTGGGAAAACGTATGACATAGAAGTAAAAGGTCTGCAAGGAATTTCAACGGTCAGTGAAATAGGAATCAAGGACATTACCCAAATGGTTGATGTAATCATCAAGCGAAAAGTAAAGGCTGTATTTGTAGAATCTTCGGTCAATGAGCGAAACTTGAGAGCGGTTATTGAGGGTTGCCAAAAGAAAAACTGGGAAGTACAGATTGGAGGAACCCTTTTTTCAGATGCCATGGGGGCAGATGAAACTCCCGAAGGAACGTATATTGGCATGATAAAATATAATACCAATGCAATAGTAAACGCATTGAAGTAAGTTACTTTCCGTGAAAAGTTTTCGGTCTACCTTTTTCTAACTATTTAAAAACAAACCACCCAGCCAACTAAACTCTATAAACAAATAAACAAGTAAACCAACTAAATTAAACCAACTAGATGATTGTCCAAGTAGAAAATCCAGTTCTTGAAGTCCACGACCTTACCGTAAGCTATGATAAAAATCCGGTACTTTGGAATGTAGATTTTAGTATTCCCAAAGGAAAGCTAGTAGGCATCATTGGTCCAAATGGAGCGGGTAAATCTACACTATTGAAATCGGTAATGGGCTTGATAGATAAGCAAAGTGGATACGTAAAAGTTTTTGACAAAGACTTAAACGATGTACGTGAGCAAATCAGTTATGTTCCACAACGAGAGTCTGTGGATTGGGATTTTCCGGCTAGTGTGCTAGATGTTGTGCTCATGGGACGCTACGGACGAAGAGGCTTGTTTAAACGAATTAGTAAGAGAGACAAAGAAATTGCCATGGAAAGTTTGGCAAAAGTCAATATGCAAGATTACTATAAACGACAGATTGCACAGCTTTCTGGCGGTCAGCAACAGCGTGTTTTTATTGCTCGTTCCTTGGCACAGCAAGCTAATTTATATTTAATGGATGAGCCTTTTGCCGGTGTAGATGCGTCAGCAGAAAGTTCAATTTTAAATCTTTTGCAGGAGATGCGGGCTGAAGAAAAAACAATAATGGTAGTACACCATGACTTGCAATCGGCTTATGAATATTTTGATTGGGTTATTTTACTAAATATGCGTTTGGTAGCCAGTGGTCCTAAAGAAAAAGTATTCACTACCGAACTGCTTCAAGAAACCTATGGAGGAAAACTAACATTATTAGACAGTCTTTCTAACTTTATTCGAAGAAAAGAATTTCCAATCAAAGGCTAATGAAAGACTTTTTTGACTTTCTTACTCTGTCTGATGCTAATGTACGCTATGTGGTTTTGGGTGTCATGCTCTTAGGAGCCAGTACTGCCGTAGTAGGAACGTTTACTTTCTTAAGAAAAAAATCATTGGTAGGTGATGCTGTAGCTCATGCCGTGCTACCCGGAATTTGTTTAGCCTTTATATTTTCGCAAGTCAAAAATCCGTTGGTATTACTAGTGGGAGCATTTTTATCAGGCTGGCTTAGCATCCTCAGTATAGATTTTATAAGCAAACGATCTCGTATAAAAGCCGATGCAGCGATTGCTATCGTGCTTACTGTTTTTTTTGGAGTCGGCATCATGTTGCTTAGTTATATTCAGTCTACGGGTAATGCTGCTCAATCGGGCATTGATCATTTTTTGTTTGGTCAAGCTGCTGCCCTAGTGGGTCAAGATGTTTTTATGCTGGCTCTGGTTTGCTCGGTCTTGGTATTGGCCGTTTGGCTTTTGTTTAAGGAATTTACACTAGTTAGTTTTGATGCGGATTATGCGCAGGCTATAGGTTTACCGGTTCGTGCTTTAGAGTTTATATTATCTACGCTCACCGTTTTGGCGATTGCAGTTGGTATTCAAGCTGTTGGCGTTGTGCTCATGGCGGCCATGCTGATTACACCCGCTGCCGCAGCTCGCTATTGGACGAACAAACTATCTTTTTTAGTAATGCTAGCGGCTTTATTCGGAGCAGGATCTGCTTGGTTTGGGAGTTATATTTCGTATTCAGCTCCCAAAATGCCCACGGGTCCATGGATTATTATAGCGGTTACTGTCATTGCATTTGTGTCCATGACCTTCGCTCCCGAACGTGGTTTTTATTTTAAGTGGCTTCGTAAAAAACGGAAGGCGAACACCACTATGGATGAAAATATTTTAAAAATCTTTTTTCACTTAGGAGAAAACGAAAAGAATGGATTAGTGGCTCGCAGTATTACACAATTGCAAGCGCGAAGATATTTTGATGAGTCTAAGATGCGGGCGAGTTTAAAACGACTTTGCCGTGCGGGTAAAGTTACCGAAAATAAAAACCGGTGGTTGCTTACTGAAGAAGGCATCAACGAGTCCAAACGAATAGCCAGGCTCCATAGACTTTGGGAAATGTACATGAGTAAATATTTAAAAATTCCTGCAGATCATGTTCATGAAGGTGCCGAAAGTTTGGAGCATTTTTTTACGCCTAAACTGGAGGCTATGCTCGAAGAACAACTTGATTATCCCGAAACGGATCCTCACGATAAACCAATTCCGTACGTTAAAAATAATAGGTCATGAGTTATTCATTTTGGATCATATTGACGGGTGCCTTGGTGGCAAGTTCTTGTGCATTGTTGGGCTGTTTTTTAGTGCTGCGAAAAATGTCTATGATTGGTGATGCTATTTCACACGCCGTTTTACCTGGGATTGTTATAGCCTTTTTGATAAGTGGCTCTCGAAGTTCCTTGCCTATGTTAGTTGGCGCCGCCTTAGTAGGAGTACTCACCACTTTTTTGATTGAGTTTATTAGTAAAAAAGCCAGAATGCAAAACGATGCAGCCATTGGTTTGGTCTTTACGTTTTTGTTTGCCGTCGGGATTATTTTGCTTACAGTATTTGCTGATAAAATGGACTTGGATGCTGACTGCGTTTTGCATGGCGAAATATTATTTGTACCACTAGATTTATTTACTACCGGTACCTTTCTGGATATTGTTCCTCGTAAGATCATGATTTTATTCATCGTGTTTATAGTTGTGGTGGTAGCGCTCTTTATTGGCTATAAAGGATTTCTTCTCACGACCTTTGACCCCTTTTATGCTGTGTCTATAGGGATTTCTTCTGTGGTGTGGCATTATGTTTTGATGACGTTGGTGTCTATGGTCACAGTGGTTTCTTTTGAGTCGGTGGGGGCTATTTTAGTAGTGGCTTTCTTGGTAGTGCCGGCGGCAACTGCCTATTTACTCACAGATAATTTAAAACGTATGTTAGTCTATTCTGTTTTGGTAGGCATCTTATCATCCGTACTGGGTTACGGTTTGGCCAAGCAATTAGATAGTTCCATTCCTGGCTCTATGACTGCTGTTTTAGGGATTTTATTTTTGCTTGCTTTTTTGCTTGCTCCAAAATATGGATTGCTACCAAGGAAGTTTGTATTCAAGCGTGATAGGCTATGATTCTTGTCCTACTCTGACGATTCGGGTGTGAAGAACGGACTACGTTAATTTGAAGAGATTTTCACTTTTTTGTATTAATTTTAAGACAGATTATGAGAAACATTTTTATTCTTCTTACTGTTGCTACTATTTTATTTTCTGAAAGCTCTTTAGCTCAACTTCCTACTTGTAGTAGTAATACACCAACTATTATTTATATACAACAAGGATCTAATATTTTTAATTACGATGTAACTCTTCCTATATCTGCCACCAATCCTATATTGAATACAATTCCCAGCGGCGGTTCTGGATTAGCAATTTCTCAAAATTTGAACAATCCATCGGGACCATCGCCTACATTTTATGCTGTTTCTGGAGGAAATTATGTTTACTGGGACGGTGTGGCATGGGTGAATACAGGTCATAACGCAGGCCCAGGCGGATTTGTGAACCCCGGCGGCGGCGGCAATTACATTTATAATTATTCCTTCGGCGGTGATGTTACTCGTTATGATGGTACAGGCAACGCTACCATACTTTTTAATATACCGGGTTTCGGTTCTGGCGGTCCATTTGATATTGTAGGGGACTGTGACGGAGGTTTTTATGTAATACGAACACAAACAACAGGCGGTCCATCCTTTGTAAGAAAATATGATTCTGCTGCAAATTTGGTACAATCTTGGACAACAACTGGAACGGGCGGAAACGCAGGTGGAGGTTTTGCCATAGTAAATAACACTATTTATTTTTACAATGGAACTGGTTTTCATAACGCACCATTTTCTACTGGGCTATCGAACCTGAGCTTTACCCCGAACACAGATTCTATTCCAAACCCAAGCGATATGGCTAGTTGTCCTGTTTGTGATATAACGCCTCCACCTGGTGCAGATTTTGGTATCTCCAATGATACCATCTGTGAGAGCGAGTGTATTATGTTTAATGATTTAAGTACGGATACGCCTACCGTGTGGAGTTGGACCTTTCCTGGCGGTACACCCAGTAGTTCCTCTGTGCAAAATCCACCCCAAGTCTGTTTTAACACCCCAGGGGTGCATTCGATTCGTTTAATCGTTGGCAATTCTGTAGGTATGGATACTGTGGTGAAAGTAGTTAACGTTTTTGCGCAGCCGACGGCATCCATTACGGGTGAAAGTTCTATCTGCGATGGGGAGAGTGCTACATTATTAGTACAGCCATCAGGGCAAACGTATGCATGGAATACGAATGAATCGACTCAATCAATTTCAGTTACACCCAATGCAACGACTACCTATACCGCCATAGTGAGCAACCCTGCCTGTGCAGATACTACGACATTTGTGGTAGAAGTAAACGAGCCGCCAATCGTTGCCGTTTCTTCTACACGTACTGATTGTGATAAAGACAATGGCACGGCTACTGCTGCTGCCGGACAAGGCACTCCCCCCTACACATTTGATTGGGGCGGCATGACGGGCGCTACTATTACTGACTTGCCCGTAGGGAACTACAATGTTGTAGTGACAGATGCAAAAGGTTGTACTACGAGCGCTAGTGTTTCGGTAGGTATCCATCCAAATCCTGTTGCTACCATTACGCCTTACCCCGAAGTGAGTGTACGCATAGGAGAATCCGTACAGCTGAACGCTACGGGAGGTGTAGAGTATACGTGGACTCCTGATATATACCTAAGCTGTACAAGTTGCCCCAACCCAGTAGTACGAACGCCTATTTCAGAATTTCAACTGTATTGTGTAACGGTTACCGACGAAAATGGATGTGAGGATACGGCTTGCACTACCGTTGTAGTTGATACTAGTTGCAGTACTATTTTTATTCCCAACGCCTTTACGCCTAATGGAGATACCCGAAATGATAATATTAAAATAGAAAATAGCTGTGATATCAATCAACTTACGTTTCGAATTTTTAACCGTTGGGGACAATTGGTTTTTGAAACCGATCGCTTAAACGATCCTTGGGACGGAACATTCAAGGGTGAATTGCAGCCAATAGGCACCTTTTATTATTTCCTAAATGCCGATTTGATTAATGGAAGAAAGGTCATTCAGCGAGGGGATATAACCTTGATACGGTAATGTACGAGTGAATAAAAATTAAGTTACGTTGGGTAAAATATTTCTTAGCGTATCTACATCTACCTATCAGATGCTACAGTGTTTTATCCATTTTTCCAAGAAGGCTAACTATTTCCGGAACAAGAATGTTGTCGGGTAGTGGCAGAAAATCTAGCTAAAAAAACACCCCCTAGTATCTAGAGGGTATTTATATAGGCTTTGGTAATAGGGGTTCTCTAATTATTCTATCAAGGTGAGCTCTACGGTTGCGTCTGCATCACCGGGGTTACTGACGATTAATAAGTCGCCTTCGGGTCCTAAAGTTCTACTTTGTAGCGTGCTTGAAGTGTTGGCATTTATACTTTGCCAGTCGCCCGACGGATTGGTGCCATCAACGGACAAAGCCCATTGTAGCGGTTCGTTGCCTTTATTATTTAGTTTAAAACTTCGGCTTTCAAGATATGGTATTTCAAAAAGGGTTTCTACATTACCACTTTCTATTACCTCTATTACATCGGGGGTAGAGATGCCACTGGCGTTATCGTCTATCAGACGGTCGGCGCGGTATTGATTGTAGAGCAGTTCGTGCTCCTCGCGTACGGCTAGCATAATGGCATCGGTTATCTTGAGCGTTTCATCTATCTCATCCACTTTTACTTCAGCTACTTCGTAGGCTGCTTTGCCTTCGCTGCGTTTATCAGCAGGATCTTGAATAGCGGTTTTAAAGGTAGTGACTGCTGTGCCGTAGGCGGTAAGTTTGCCAGCGGTAATTCCTAGGTCGGTAAGATTGGCTGCGTTCGTATCTGCCATTGATTTTAATCGCTCGCAGAAGTACAGCACATCCGTATCGCGCTTGCCATTAAGGCTGGTTTTGGTGGCATAGGCTCTGGCGGCCAAGGGGGCGTTTTTACTAATCAGACCGTAGGCATTTAAGGCACTAGAAATACTGAGTGCTTTGGTTTGCATATCCGTACGGTAGTTTTGCTTTTGGATGGCATAGCCGCTAGTATTTTCATTAGCGGTTATCATAAGCGCATCTAGCTCAGACATTTGGGTGTTAAAATTGCCTACGGTAGCGGTAAGCGCAGGGGCGGTTACCTCCAAGGTAGTTAAGTGGTTAGAGAAAAACTCTACCACTTTGTAGTACATACTGATTCTGTTTTCTAATTTAATTGTCATGTTTTGTTTGGGTTTTAGGGTTTAAAAAATTATATATGGTTTTAATTAAAAAGGCTCCATGAATTGGAATTATCTATGTTTTTGTGAGATGCAGTAAAAGACTGCTCAATCCATTTAGGAAAATTGTTGTAACCGTCTTCTTTAACCCAACAGAAGGTTGGAAAGAATTCAGTTAATTTTATATATCTACCATAATATCGGTTGTTTCCAAAAAAATTTGATTTGAAGAAACGTGTGTTGCTTTTCTTATTAGAAACAGAAGGAAAATCTTTATAGTCAATCCATTGGCTATTTTTTAATTCTTGGAAGCTAATCTTCTTACCTTCTTTATCTATATGAATACGTATTTGACTAAACGGATTTACTCCTTTTGCTGAAATTTTTTGTTCTTTACCCTTAAGGCGATTGAGATGTAAACCTACTATACCATTACCTCTAACGAAGCTCTTTACAATTTCATATCGCACCCATCTCCTAGAGTATGTTCCTTGTCCTATGAGGACTGCGGTAACTGAACTACCTTTCAATCCAACATTGTCAATAAGTTCTTTAATTGCCTTAGGACCTTTGCTTCTAGCTTCTTCCCAAATAGAACTATCGCTGAATGTGTCTCTTTTCTTAGGGTCATGAGTAATCCAACTATTTCGGACGTTGTTTACTTTGAAACCTGAAACGTCGTCATAATGAAATGAAAAAAATACTTTTCTAGCCATTAGATTTCTATTTAGATTATATCACTTCTAGAAAATTAATTATCATTTCGTATTTCAATCGCCTCTTCAATCCAATCTGCAATATTGTTTTCAATATGATTGTAAACATTCGTACTAATAGAATAAGGCGGGTCATAGCATTTGACAATTGAAGACAGTTTTTTGTCACCAACCTTAAAATCATCGAAAGGGTTTTTTCCTTTGCTTGCTTGGTTACCTGCGCTATCTTTTAGATTGTGAACATGGATTCCTACAATACCCCTATTTTCATTCCATGCTTTTTCAATTTCGTGTTTTATCCATTTTCTACCTGCGGTGTTTTCTCCCACATAAACAACCACACACGATTTGCCTTTCATGTTGTCGTCTATCCATTTTTCAATCGCACTGTTTCCTCCATTGGTGACCTCTTCCCATTTATTAGAGGTTGCAATACTATTGCCTTCAATTTTGCCCATGTTCCTAACTTGGCTAGCTCGCCAGTTGTCAGGGATGTAGTGGAAACTTGTAAATACTTTTCTTGCCATAATTTATTTTTTTATTGATTTTAAGAATTTAATTAATATTTGGATTACTTGGTCTAAAGATTTTGTGGGGTCTGCTAATTTTTCAAGAATTGGTATTATTAATTCAGGATTCTCGTAATACTCCTTTGGTTCTTTTAAAATAGCGTCATAAATATCCTTTGATACATGCCCAGTTATCCCTATAGGTATGCAAATATTTCCTAGTTTTTTAGAGATTGCAAATTCTTTCAGTATGCCATCAGCAGGAACAATATTGTCATTCTTTTTTTTATTGCCAAACATAAAAAGGGTGATGCCAGATTTTGAAATCATTTTTTCACGATATTCTTTCCATAACTCGGGTAACTCTCTTTTGCCACTTTTAAATTGTGGGAAGGGTTTTAGAACTAATTGACTTTCCGAGTATTTTGTTGGATTAGAATAGATGGCCTCTAACGCTCCATTAATTACAAAGCTTCCAACTCCCCAGCCAAATCCATTTACTATGGTATAATCAGTTTCAATTAACTTTTTCGATAACTTGTGAACAAACCCAATGGCCTCTTGTTTATCGAATGGCTTGTATATTTCAGCACTACCAGAAATAAATATTGTTCTCTTTTTATATCGTAATTCAATCTCTTTTAGTATTTCGGTTATTTCATCATAGCTATCGATTTTCAACGATTTTATACCATATCGTTTTAAATCGTTTATCATAAATGATTGCTTTTTAAGATTATATTCTAGAGTCGCTTTATCTGGACTTTGTTTGTCGCCAAGAGCGGGCTTTTTGATAAAGGCATAGTGTTGTCGTTTATGCTCGCCAAATCTTAGGTTTAACCTACTTAGCACATAATCTAAATTTGGGTCAGTAAAACTGAAACCAATAAATAAAAAAGTCTTCATTGTTAATTCTCCACTTAAAGCATTTATATACGGCTCGTGAGTGTAGTGATATTTTTCATATTGCTCTTTAGTAATTATTGCATTGTTAGGATGATTAACATCACCATGCATTTTATAAACAACAAGGTCTCTTTTAGGTCTAGTAGTAAGCAATTGTTCATTTGTATACTTAACATCTACGACCTTGTTTTCTTCTTCAAATGTCTTTTCAATAAGTTCGTCATAATTCGTGGTCCAAATTGACGAAATAGGAAGATTGGCTAGTATTTTATGATTATCAGTTGGAACTGCATCTTCAATAAATTCTTCTAAAATTTTACGATTTAATTTATTTCGATTAAGATTTTCATTTAAATGGTACTGAGCAATTGAAACTAGATCATTTTCAATTTCAATATCTAAACCCAAATCATGAGCAATTTCTTCCATCAAATCTTTCCAATTCACATATCCTGCAGGAACTGATAAGCCTGCACCAGCAAATACTGAGGCTGTGCCTTCGTTTAGGTCTTTTACATAGTCATTTATAAAGCCTTCTATTTCGTTGTCAAATTTCATTCTTATTCTAGGTTTGTAGTTTTTGTTGTTATTCTTTTAGCCATTCTTTTAACGATTTATATTCTCTTCCTCTTTTCCCTTTAGAAGGTTGAAAGACATAATACCCTTCAATAATAGTTTTTCCATGATTGTTTGTTCTATTACCCCTTTCTCGTTCTATGGTAGGATAAATTTGCATATATTCAGTATTATCCCAATCTGCGTAATCCTCAATTAAAGGAAATAATGCGATATCACCTGATTTATACTTCTCGTGATCTCCGAATCCTAATTCCCAGTTACACCATGGTGCTTCAATGGCATCGAGTGTTGCAAGAAGAATGAACTTTTTATTTTCTTTAATTTTCTCTTTTATTATCACGGCAGTTTCTCCTTGGGTTTTGGTTGGCATGTTTGGGTCTAGCCAATCTACGTATATCTTCACGTTTAGTTGTAATAATACTTTCTTGAACTCCTTAAACTCTTTATGGTCAGAGTGTTTATGTGATAGGAATATGGTAACACTCGATGTCGAAGGTGTAATCGCCTCATTTAGCGAAAATGATTTTGTGAAGCGGCTTGCATCACTAGATAATTGAGATTTAGTTGTTATGCCCATTTATAAAAACAAACATATAAAATCAAAACGTAACCAGTTTACGTTACCTAATCCCCAAGCTCCTTCACGGCCATTGCGTAGAGCTCGGCGGCTTTTTCGGGGCTAATATTGCGGAGCAGTTTTTTCCAATCTTGGATGCGGGGTGGTGGGGTTAATTCTTTTCGGATTGGGTGATTTTCCCCTAGGGAAATAGTAGGCGTGTCTTTCCAGTAGAGGAGATCATTGGGGGTGCATTCTAGTACGCCGCAGATATAGCTTAGGTCTTTTCGGCTTATACTTATTTGTTTTCCGCTAAGTAGGTTGGTGGCTTTGGTAGAAGAAAAGTTACAATTTTTCTTTAGCCAAGCGTTAGGGTATAGTATGCCTTTGCTGTATAGTAAGGCTTTGAGCTTGTAGTGGAGCATAATAATTTTGTTTTGCTATTTAAAGGTATGATTTATCTACCATACAGTATTGTTTTTGTACTGTTTAGTCTTATTTGTATACTGATAGGTTTTATATATGTGTCGTATAATCTTATTTTTGTACTAAATAGACTTATTTATCTACCATAATATTTTATAATTGTACTATAACGTCTTGTTTTTATACTAATTGGTTTTGTTTATGTACCCAATAGTCTTATTTTTTATTAAAAATGGATTCTAGCACTAGCCAAACGAGCGGTGGCGGTGTATAAACGAGGGCGACACCCAAAAAAATACACTAGGTCACTAAGCTAAGCAAGGCTTAGCACAGCAGGGCTAGCCCAATGCCCTGAGGAATTAATACGGCTTCATTTTATAATATCCGTTCGCCACGGCATAGAGTGCTAGGGTGGTGCGCGATTTTACGCCCAACTTGTTAAACATAGAGTTGCGGTAGCCATCTACGGTTTTGGCGCTTACGCCCATTTTTTCAGCAATTTCGGCATAGGTGAGCTCTGAGCCAATGTGAGACAGCACAGTTTTTTCTTGCTGGGTCAGTTTTAGAGTGGGTTCTGTGTTTTTTTCCTTCAGCAAGCGGAAGAGGGCGGCCGTTACTTCATCTGAGTAGAAAACCCCTTTTTCCATCACCGCTTTCATAGCGTGTTGTAATTCGGCAGGCGGGCCCATTTTATGAAAAAAGCCGTGGGCGCCGAGTTCTATCAGTTTAAGATATTCCTCTTCTTCGCTTACCATGCTAAGGCCCAGCACCTTTACCTGGGGGTAGTTTTTTAGTAGGAGCGGCATACATTGGTAAGCATTCATTACTGGCATATGAATGTCAAGCAGTACCAGGTCGGGTATGTTGTGCGACAAGGTAAAGCTATCCAGCAGTTGCTGCCCGTTGCCTACCGTTTGGATAACGTCAAACTCAGGAAACCCGTCTACGAGCTTGGCTAAGCCTTTGGCTACTAGTTCATGATCATCGGCTATTACTATTTTGTATCTCATATTTTTTGTTTTTTATAAGGGATGCTTATGTGTAGGCGGGTGCCTTGCTTGGGTTGCGATTGTTCGCTCAGGGTGGCACCGAGCAGAGCGGCGCGAGCCTGCCTATTTCTAAGGCCGGAGCCACCGCCGGTACCATCCGTCATGGTATAGCCTATGCCATTATCGGCTAGGGCTAGGTGCAGCGCCTCGGGGGCAGTGCGTAGGCTAAGCGTGAGGGTAGTAGCCTGGGCATGTTTGAGCGTGTTGGCTATAAACTCTTGAATGATTCTGTATAAAATAATTTCTTGCGCGCTTGATAATTTTCGGGTATAGGTCTGAAGCGAAAGGTGAAACTGTAGCCCGCCTATTTTTTCAATGCGCTCGCATTCCATTTGAAGATGCTCGCAGAGGTCAAAGTTTTCGTGGTTTTGATTTTGAAGGCTTTTGGCTATCTGGCGCACCTCGGTAGCGGCTTGGGCTAGGGTGGTATCCAGCTCTTGAAGTTTGCTGGGGTGTATTGTATGTTTTAGCTGTGCGGAGCATAGGTTGGCCACTACCAGTAGCTGCCCTACATTATCATGCAGCTCCTGCGATATATAGTTGAGGGTATTTTGCCGCACCTCACGCTGCGTATGGGCTAGTTCGTATTGGTACTCCATCTTGTTTCGTAGCGCTTTGAGCAGGCTTTTCTTTTTAGATCTAAAAAAGAAAAGCACGAATAGGATGAACCCAAGGCTAATAATAAAAATAGCCACACTACTTGCTATAAGAAAAAAAATTATGTTTTGCTCCTGCATAAAAAATAAGCTGTACTAAAGGAAAGGTAATAAAAAGAACTGACGATGATTTTAAATTGAAGGATATAGAGCGCCGCCGATACATCCGCTTGGGTATGCACGAGGTAGTTAAGTATGCTCATAATCGGTATTTCGGCAGCTAGAAAAATAAATAAAGCGGTGGCGTACCAAAACCAAAAGTTTTTGAAAATGGTGCGGTAGCCTTCGCTGGCTAACTGCTCGTGAAAAAATAGGAGGATACTAATCAGCACTAAGACCGAACCGAGGATGAATGAGTAATTGGAGTAGACCCGTTGCATGGGCTGCCAATAAATAGCATTGAGAATAGCCATACCTACAAAGGCGACTCCAAAGAGGGTGACCATTGTTTTTTTGAAACGGCTGTGTAGTAGAAACAGAATAATGAGAAGATAAAAAATAATCTCAACGAGCATAGTAACATTGTTGAGGACTAACTTTTGAGCAGGTGCCAACTGAAACCAATCAAAAATGCGGATGAGGTTTTTTACGGCCAGATAGCTTAGTAAAATAAAAAGAGAGAGCGGGCTAGGCCCTCTTTTTTCATACCAGACCCAGGCGCTAACGATCGTCGCGATAAAGATGCAAAGGGATTCTATATTAAAAATAGGCGCCAAGTTCGTTTAGTTCGTATCGGCAATTTCAAGTAAGGTTCCATCAATACAGCCCGTTAAGGGAGGGCATAAATCAGAGTGATTCGCCATAGGAGTATTGGCACAAAAAGAGGCTACATCAGCAGCTAAGCTCCAAGAGGTTCCATCGGTGCGTATTAGGGGATTAATGTATTCTGCTTGGGTAAGGCCGCTTTCGTTACGTTGTACAGGTACCATAGCTAGTGAGTGTTTCCAAACGAAGTTAGGGATCGGAGCGTTATTCTGGTCGTATCGTATGTAGTAAAAACGAATCGTGTTCACCTCCTTGCCTACGATGCTGTTTTTAATGGTGCAGATATAGTTTTCGAGTTTTGCGAGGTCCATGTCCATAAAGCGGGCATCAAATTCATCTTCTATCGGTACGCCATCAAATAACACGGTGGGGGAATAAGGATTGCTGTTGAAATAGGGTGATGTTTTACTCCATACGCTGTCTCGGTAGTTGTCTATATACTGTATCAGGTCAGCGGAGTCTAAGCCACAGTAGCTTATTTCGGAGCAGCTGATGCAATGCTCGCTATTCGGCGGTGGTGGTGTGGGTGCGGCGCTGAGTTGGGTTAGGCTTTCTTTGCGAATGCTTTCTAGTCCGTGGGCCTCCATATACTCTATAATTTGTTGGTTAGTGGCCATAGGTTTTGCCGGGCTGAGGTCAAAACTTTGGGTGAGCATGGCACCAAGAATAATGCCCATTACGATAGTGATTTTTTTTATGTTTTTCATAATTTCTGTATTTAGGCTACTGAAATTAGAAATAGGTGTTGAGTGAGAAAGGGGGCAATTACCTAGTGTATAAAAGCTTAATCCTTAGTGCTTTGTAAGCCAACGAATTATATAATTTGCTATAGGAATCTTCTATAAAAATTCAGGAATTTTCCTATTTTTTTTATAGGAATCTTCTATCAAAAAATAGGAATAATCTAGGCCCAATTTTTTCAATTTTAACATTTGAATAGCGACCTTGGCAACTTATAAAAACGAAACAGTATGAATGACAAAAAAAGGGGACGTGCACCAAAAGCACGAACAATACAAAGGGTACGCACAGCTATGGCGTTGCTGCTTGTAGTAATACTAGCTGGTACAACTCTACAGGCGCAGGACTATACGGTGCGTTACCCAGATGGTGGACTTTATGAGCAAAAAAGACAGGACGAAACGGTACTATTACCATTTGATCGTCTTGCTAGTGGCGCCTATAATACTTCTTCTGCAGAGACTATAATGTTCAGAACAGCAGAAGATCTTAATGCAACCACATCCAATACATCGAATGAGCTACTAGTAGTAGATTTATTAGATGAGGATGGAATGCCATTAACGGCTCCATTTTCTTTTCAGAGTACTATGTATAATATAAATACAACCACTAATACAACAGATCAACCGTTAATCCCTGTTTCAGCCACTCAATATTCTTTGGCTGGACAAACGCGATATGCCGTGGTAGGCTATTACAAAGGAGTAATTCCAAACGATTACTATCGCTCTTGGATTATGGTATTTGATAATGATTTAAACTATCTTTTTTCGGATGAGTTCGAGATTGCCGCTGCAGATATACGGATAACTGATATTACTTCTATTGATAGTTATTTTGATCCGCTTAATCCTGCAGCAATGGCGCAATTGGCTGTGGTTGGTAGGTTTCATAACGGGGGCAACGGAACCGATTTTGATGAGTCATTATTAAACGGTGTGGGACAGGCCAATACCTTTATCATGGAGATAGAAGATCAGGGAAGTAGTTTATCTGTAACTAAAAGTGAACTATTTGATTTTACAGTTACAATTGATGAAAACGCTGCATCTGTACCTGCTGATATTAAAGAAGTGGCAGGTGTTGGATACTTTATTGTGGGTAGAATTGCGGCTAGTTATACATTGAGTAGCGCTGATTTCGAAGGAGCTTTTTATGCAAGTACTAATTATGGACTAGGAAACTATACGGCATATAAAGCACAGGATGTAAGTCCCGCATCTAGTATGGATCTAAACGCTATGCAGTGTATGATTGATGGGAATAGAGCTTATATCGCTGGAACCTTACAGGGTGACGTGCCGCAAAGTGCTTTTTTCTTTGACCAGGTACAGGGTATTAGTTCTACGAATAACCAAACCGCTGCTTGGCTATTCAATAATGTTACTTCGAGCTCGTGGGCTAATCTACCTTATTTAGCAATACCAACTGGCGGTGGCAGTGCCATCACAAGCCCAGGTTTTACTTTTGTAGAACACATGAGTTTTGATGGCACCACTCCTGCTTCAGATATTCAAATAGCTGCTAATTTGAGAGAATGTAATATAGAATTGGCGCCTGGTCCGAGTGCTCCGACCTCGAATGCTACACCATCTCAATTTAGTATAAATTATGCTAATGTTGCTCAAGGATCTTGGACGGGATCTCCTATACCTCCTTTGTATATTCACCCGAGATGGAACGGTTCTGCTACTTCGCAGCATCAAGATTTTGAGAAACAATATAGTAGCAATTTGTTACCCCATCAGCACAGTGTCAAACCAATTATTACGCCAGTTAATACAGACCGATTAGTTCAAAATTCATTGGGAATATTGTTTCCAGGAACCGCAGAAAAAACTATATTGACTAAGGCAGAAAATGCTAGTAATAATTGTTATACTTTAATAGAGGGACCTTCTCAAGGACTCCTATCGATAACAGGGGTGACATTAGGAGGTACATTCCAAACTTTTGGCCCTCCAACTGTCAATACTATCACTAATCAAACTGTGACTGTCAATTTAGCTGTTCAGTCTTGTAATGGAGGGGCGAATCCTATGATTCCGTTTAAGGAAGATTCAGCAGCCGACCCTGAATTGAATGTATGGTATGCTCAAGGTGAGTTGAAGTGGATAGGGGAATTGGAGAATATTGAAAAGATTGAGTTATATGATATATCAGGTAAGCGAGTCGCGCAAATAGTAGAACAAGATTTATTCAATTATGGATATAGTCTTAACAATTTTAGCAGTGGCGTATATATGGTAAAGGTAGTTAAACGAGCTGCTCATAAGGCAAAGTTGATAAAACTTATGCATCATTAATTAAGATCGATAATAGGGAAGCCGAAACTTTCGGTTTCTCTATTTTTTATGTAAATTGCCGTAAAGAATATTATTTAAAACTATTTGTAATGATAAAAAAATACACATTATTCTTCTTTCTTATTTCAAGTTACCTGTTCATTCATTCTACAGAATCATTTGCTCAAAACTGTTTTACCGCGTATGGTTTTCAGATTCGATCCAGTCTGCAGTCTTCAGGCGGACGTGAAATAATATTACGTCACAGGGCAGATATAGCCGATTCGGCTTAT
>Ga0114957_1001903_pt1 | contig 21243 bp, 16 predicted proteins | sample BantaG_FD_87175 | JGI IMG/M metagenome (GOLD analysis project Ga0114957, IMG submission 87175) | Marine algal microbial communities from Bantry Bay, Ireland - BantryBay_4 metaG | ecosystem: Host-associated > Algae > Red algae > Unclassified | place: Bantry Bay, Ireland | collected 2014-11-21 | reverse complement strand
GCCAGGGCAGCAGTGGCATCAGTCGACTCGTCATCGATGACCACGATTTCGCACGCCGGTGCGCTTTGGACGACGAGATCCGACAGCAGCAAAGGCAGTAGCAGTTCTTCATTGCGCGCCGGAATGATGACGGCGATCGATGGGGAATCTGACCCTGTCGGTCCCGCCGATTTTGGGGAAGAGCCGTCGGTTCGAAGCGGCCGAACCCGACTGATGAGCAAGCCCACGGACACGAACGCAATGAGTGCAAGCACAATTTCGATGGTCATTCGCAACGCCCCCTTCCCAGGCCTTCACATCCGAGCGTAGGACCCCGATGACCGGAGAGCGCTGTCGAAGAGCGACCGACCAAGCTGGGCGGTCGTGGGTTCTTCTGAGCGATTTCGACAGCGTTCGCGTCTCGAACGATCTTGGTCTCCGATCCTCGAGCGCTGCTGGTAGGGAGGTACGGTTTGTCGTGACCGACCAGAGCGACCCACACCGCGAACACTTTCCTCCCGGCTTCTTCTCCCGCCAGGATGAATCGTCCGATGCGCTCTTCTATGGTCCGCCCCGACTGTTGACCCATATCGACAGCGGCGCCATCGCCGCCGTTGGTGCCCTCTATCGTGAACTCGGCGTGACCGGTGAGTTCCTCGATCTCATGGGTAGTTGGATCAGCCACTTCGCCGTCGCTCCGGCTCAGCTCACGGTGCAGGGCATGAACCAAGCCGAGCTCGACGCCAACCCGATGGCAACGGCGACCGTGGTTCACGATCTCAACGTCGACCCAACACTGCCGTTCGCCGACGGCAGCTTCGATGACGTGGTGTGCTGCGTTTCGGTCGACTACCTAGTCCGGCCCCTCGATGTGTTTGCCGAAGTGGCGAGGCTGCTTCGACCCGACGGCCGCTTCGTCTGTACATTCTCCAACCGGCTCTTTCCCACCAAAGCCGTGCGGGGCTGGCTCGCTGCCGACGAGGCTGGCCGCACCCAGATTGTTCACCGGTACTTCGACCTCACCGACGGTTTCGGCGAAGCAACAATCGACGTCAGAGTCCCACCTGGCCTGGGTGGCGATCCCCTCTACGCCGTCTGGGCCACCCGCACTCAAACCTAGTCAGGCCGGGTGTGGTTGCGTCGGTCTGGCCACTGCTTGTCCCTCCGGGGGCCGTTGCCACGGAGGCCTTTGGCGTCTCTGTTGTTCGGCGTGCCCACCGGCCGACGCGCCCACGGATGTCGGCCCACTCGACCCGTCACGAGGTGGACGTTTCTGTGCTCGGCACCCAGTACGTCGCTCCGCTGGTGTTGCCACCGTCGATCTCTGGGCACGACTCCCAAGCCCGGGGGACAGTAGGGTTCGGTGGTGACGCAACGCTGGCATCGAACGCTTGGGACAACTGCCGATGGCTGAGGCGTTGACCCCAATCCCGCGCCGGGCATGGTTGGCGCTGTCGGTCTCGACGCTCGTGGTGTTCCTGGTGGTGATCGACGTGTCGGCAGTCAATGTGGCCTTCCCCTCGATTCGCGAGGATTTCAATGTCTCCGACAGCCATCTCAGCTGGATCATCGGTGCCTACAACATCGTGGTCGGCTCACTGCTCATGGTTTCCGGACGGCTGTCGGACAACCTCGGCCGCCGCAAGGTGTATCTCCCCGGCGTGGCCATCTTCGGCCTGGGTTCGGCGTTGTGTGCGCTGGCCCCGAGCGCGGGCTGGCTCATCGCCTTTCGCGTTCTGCAAGGCATCGGGGGCTCGATCACCCTGGCCGCCGGCTTCGCGGTAATGCTGCCCGAGTTCCCGCCGGATCGCCGAAGTACGGCAATCGGCATCGCCGGGGCGACCGGCGCCCTCGGTGCCGTGGTCGGACCCGTGCTGGGCTCGATCCTGATCGACGTGTTCTCCTGGCGCGGAATCTTCTGGGTCAACGTGCCGCTGTGTCTGCTCGTGCTGATCATCGGCCCTCGCCTTCTCGCCGAATCACGCGATCCGACAGCATCGGGGCGAATCGATCTCATCGGCGTTGCCTTCGGGACCGGCTCGGTTGCCCTGGTGATGCTCGCCATCGTCCAGAGCGAATCCTGGGGCGTCGGCGACCTCCGGGTAATCGGATTGTTCCTGATCGGCGCCGCGCTTCTGCCGCTCCTGATTCGCCGATCCCGGGTGCATCCCGAGCCGCTGATCAACCTGGACCTGTTCAAGTACCGCTCCTTCACCAGCGCCAACATCGGGGTGGTCTTCTACGGGTTGGCCTTCACCTCGGGCTTCCTCATCAACTCACTACTTCTCCAGGACGTGTGGGGTCTCGAGATCCGTCAGGTGGGACTCGCCCTCGCCCCGGCTCCGATCCTGGCCGCAGTGGTCTCTCCGTTGTCAGGGCGGTGGGCCGACCGGATCGGTCATCGCTGGATCCTCGGGATCGGATGCCTTTCGTGTGCCGTCGGCTATCTCGCGTTGCTGCTGGTCATCGGTGAGGAGAGTCAGGTGTGGTCGCGGTTCGTCCCCATCAGCATGCTTTCGGGGCTCGGGGTGGGGCTGACGGTCGCTACCTGGTCATCAGCCGGAATCAGCGACATCCCGCCAGAGAAGTTCGGTGTTGCCGGTGCCACCTACAACACGCTCCGCCAGGCCGCCTACGGCCTTGGCATCTCGGTATCGATCACCCTGATCGCAATAGCCGGAAGTGAGACGACGGTACAGGGGATTCGTAATGCCTACCTGTGGGTGGCCGGGGCCTATTTCCTCGCCGCAGTTTCGGTGGTGCTCACCTTTCCCGCTGGCTCAGCGAGCGACCGAATGCAGGCAGCCAGCCAGAGCGAACCCGTGAGCCGTGACCCGGCGCGGTCGATTGCGAACGGCGTTCCGTCGACCGACCTCGGGACCGATCGTGCGAAGTAGGGACAGTCGGATCAACGCCGACGACTGCGGACACCTTCGGTAGCCCAGCGTTCGACTCCTCGGTGGCATTGGCCCTCCATGTCGCCATAGCGACGCTCGTTGTGGAAGATGTCGGTCATTGTCGAAATCCAGCTCCCCGGTCTTCGCTGCGAGTGAGCGACGATCGATTCTGGTTACCGCCCACCCGGGAGTATGTTGTGGCCCATGTCACCTCTCAATGTGCTCCTGGTCATGGCCGACCAGATGGCACCCCACTTCACCGGCACCTACGGGCACACGCTGGTGTCGACCCCCCACCTCGACGCCCTCGCTGCGAGGGGAGCGCGATTCGACGCAGCGTATTGTCACTCACCGCTGTGTGCCCCGGCCCGGTTCACCATGATGGCGGGCCGATCAGCCTCGGCGATCGGGGCATGGGACAACGCCGCAGAGTTCACGGCAACGACTCCGACGATCGCCCATTTCATGCGCCAACGCGGATACCAAACCGTGCTCTCGGGCAAGATGCACTTCGTGGGCCCCGACCAACTCCACGGATTCGAGGAACGACTCACCACCGACATCTATCCGGCCGACTTCGCCTGGACCCCAGACTGGACGGCGGCCGACGCTCGCATCGACAAGTGGTATCACAACATGGACCCGCTCCAGGAAGCGGGCCAGGCCATCGCCACCCACCACACCGACTACGACGAAGAAGTCGGCTACACCTCGCAGCGAAAACTCTACGACCTGGCCCGCAGCAGCGACCCCCGGCCTTTCTTTCTGGTGGCCTCGTTCATCAACCCGCACGACCCGTACGTGGCCCGCCCCGAATGGTGGGATCTCTACGACCACGACGACATCGACCTGCCGGATCCGGTGGCCGGCTTCGAGCTCGACGCTCACAGCCAGCGCATCCGCACCGGCATCGAAGCCGACACCGTCGGATGTACCGAGGACCAGATACGCAAGGCTCGGCACGGCTACTACGCCAATGTGAGCTACGTCGACCACTGGCTGGGCTCGCTGGTCGGCACGCTCGAAGAGACCGGGCAATTCGACAACACCGTGGTCATCTTCACCAGCGACCACGGAGACATGCTGGGCGATCGTGGCCTCTGGTACAAGATGTCGTTCCACGAACGATCGGCCCGGGTGCCCTTCGTCATGGCAGGCCCCGGTGTGGCTCACGCTGTGATCCCAAACGTGATGTCGCATCTCGATCTGGCCCCGACCCTGATCGATCTGGTCAGCGACGACTCGGGTGCACCGACCCCGGAGGCAGCGACGTCAGAGTCGACAATGGCGCTCGAACTCGAGGGGCGCAGCCTCTGGCATGTCGCGTCCGGGGGTGACGACGAGACATCGGAAACGACCGGCGAGTACATGGCCGAAATGACCTCGGAACCGATGTTCATGATTCGGCGTGACGCTCTGAAGTACATCCACTGCGATGCCGACCCGCCACTGCTCTACGACGTCGAGGCTGACCCCCTCGAACGAACCAACCTGGCCGATGACCCGGCCCACGCCGAGACCGCCAGTGCCTTCGCCGCCGAAGTGGATGCCCGCTGGGACCGGCCGGTAATTCGCGACCGGGTGCTGCGCTCACAACGGGAACGCCACCTCCTGCATCATGCGGTGCAGCACGGCAGTATGCCACCGTCGTGGGACCACCTGCCGACCAACGATGTGACTAACAGCTACGTGCGAAACCACCATGACATCGTCGAAGCGTCACTTCGCAGTCGGTTACCGCTGCCCGAGGCACTTTCGGCCCAGATACCGCAGATGAGGTTCTGACCGGGGCCGACCCGGATATGGGAGACTGAGCCCATGGCGTCGACCACGGTTCAGAGCGAAGAACAACTCCGGGACATCATCAAGGCGCCCCCGTCCACAGTGACGGCCAAGATCCGCTCGGGACCGCTCCGGGTTCTGGCGAGCGAGTTTCTGCTCGCGGCGCGATTGGGAGTCATCTCCACCCCCGGCACCGACGGTTCGCTGCGGACCTGGGCCGTTGGCGGTGAGGCGGGCTTCGTGACCCAGGATGCAACCGATGCCAGCCTGATTGTGCCGCTCGCAGACAGTGCGGCTCCATCTGGATGGTTCGCCAATACCAGTGATTCCGATGAAGCCAGCGGCTCCCTTGACGATGATCTCGGCGGCGATCGGACGGCCGGATTCGCGGGACTGCTGTTGATGGTGCCAGGGGTCAAGTACACGCTGCGGGTCAACGGTTCGGCAGCGCTTCGAAACGGCGGTGACTTTCTGGTGGTCACCCCGAACCAGAGCTACGCCCACTGCGCCAAGGCGTACATTCGATCCGGCCTCTGGAACGCAAACGCGGTAACACCGGTCGGGCTCGATCAAACCCAGCTCAGCGACGGTCCGGCCAGGGAACTGGACGACGTCGCCGTCGAGTTCATCGAAGCATCGCCGTTCGCAGCTCTCGGCACCTCGCTCGTTGGCAGCGATGCCGATGTCTCGCCGCGGGGTGACCCGGCAGGGTTTGTGCAGGTGGTCGATCGCGATCGGCTGTTCATTGCAGACCGGCCTGGCAACCGGATCGCCGATTCACTTCGCAACATCATCGCCAACCCCAAAGCATCGTTGCTGTTCGTGATCCCCGGTGACCCCCGCGTGTTGGAAGTCTCGGGCGAAGCCGAGGTCACCACCGACCCGGAACTCTGCGCCGCAGCCGAAATCAACGCCAAGATCCCCAAGCTGGGCGTCGCCATCAAGGTGCAACAGGCCCACCTGCGTAACGAGTCGGCGATGGCATCGAGCGGTGCCTGGGACCCTGCCACCCACGCGTCAGAGTCAGATCTGGCCACCATCGGCGCCATGGTCGCAGACCCGAACGGCACCAAATCGATGGCCAAGCGGGCGATGAGCGGGGCCGCCGACCGGGCCGTCGGTGTCGACTACAAGCGCAACCTCTACTGAGCGGTCACCGTCCATGTAGACGGTTCGACGAGCTGGCCGAGGTCGACGCGGTAGCCGACGGTTTCGCCGGCGGAGACGGCCTCATCGAACCGGAACATACGGTTGCCCCAACTGGTGACCGGAGCCAGTGGCGACGTCGACAGAACTGTCTTGCCACTCTCAGCGTGACCGTCTGGGTTGGCTGTATCGAAGCCAGCCTCGAACCAGACACAGAAGCCATCGACGATGGCATCGTGTTGGGCCACCCGCTGCAACGTGTGGTCACGAGCCAGATCATCGATGCTGTCCAACTCATGAAGATCGAAATCGAGAATGGGTTCGGGGGCTCCCACCGTTGCCATCACTGAACCGGGCCGAACCCACAGTTGCTCAGTGCGTCCGGTGTCGAACCGGGCGGCCACCAGCGAATGCTCCAACTGGGTCAGATCGATCCCGTCAGGAAGCTCGGTCTTCCAAAATCGGCGCACCCGCATCTCCTCGTTGAACACCACCGGTTCAACGAAGAGACGGAACCGGGCCGGCAGTAAACGGCCATCCGGCGCCAGCACCCGACGACGCAGGTCGATCAGGTTTTCGAGCATATTCTCGTTGAACAACTCGTCGCCCATCTGTTCGTGGACCACCACGTCGACCGGCTCCGGTGGAGTGAACTCCCGGCTGTTCGCATGGACGAACTCCACATTGGTGATGTCGTTGTGCGCGGCGATCTCACGGGCAACTTCGATAAAATCCGAGTGTTCGACGGCATAGACCTTGGCGGCGCCAGCGGCAGCAGCCATCAACGCCAGCAATCCGGAACCGGTGCCGAGATCGAGCACCACATCACCCGGCTCGACGCAGGCGTGAATGGCTCGGTGGTAGGCGTTCACCCGCACGGTGTCGCTCAACATCTCCTCGTGTTCGGCAAGACCCGCAAAGTTGGTCTCGTTCATCAGGTCATAGACCACGCTCATCAGGAGCTCGCTCGATGCCACCCTCGCGGCACCGAAGCCCAACGCCGCTCGCAGGGCGCGGGTTCCGGCCTGGGTAAATCGTTGCTGCATCTCGGTGAGGCTAGTTCCCGATCCGTTCGAGGGGCGCAACCGTCACCGGGGCTATTCGCGGAGCTGGCGTTCAGCGGGGCGGCTCTGGAGGTTCTTTTCGAGATAGTCGGCGAGGGCTTCCTCGTTTGGCACCTCGCGACCGAGAGACTCCGCCAGCAGATACCGGTGCTCGAGGAGATTGTGAAAGATCTCAGCCTCCTCGAGTCGCTCTCTGAGCTGTGCAGGAACCGAGACCATCAACGGTTCATAGACCTCGGCCAACCAGCGGGCGGCCCCAACAGCTTCGGGTACGGGGCGGCTGTCCTGGCCGCCGAGCCATGCCTGAAAGCTTCGGATATCGCTCAGCAATCGTCGAGCCTGATTTTCCTGGACATCGAGGCCGGTTCGACGCCGAAGTTCCCGGCTGTGGTGACCTTCCTCGAGCACGATCGGGGTGATGCGCAGCTCGGTACCGTCGGCGCTGATCGACAGCTCTTCGACATCGAATCCGAGATCATTGATGTACTCGATTCGCTTGTTGATGCGCCACCGCTCGTCCAGCGCGAACGAATCCGAGCGCGTGAGTTCCTCCCAAAGGTTCTGGTAGCGCTCCCGGAACTGATCGCCGACCTCGAAGGGGTCTAGATCGGGCGACACCCGACCCTCTTGCTGAAGGTTCAGCAAGCCGCCGATGATGTTCTCGACGGCGATATCGATGTCGTAGCTGCGCATGCCATCGCTTATTGCCTTATGCCGCTCGGTGGTTTCGGCGTCGACCAGGTAGGCCATGAGGGCGCCAGCGTCTCGTCGAAACAATATGTTCGACAGCGAACAATCTCCCCAGAACACTCCATCGAGATGTAGCCGAACCAAAAGGGCGACGCCAGCGTTGGTCAGGTGATCGGCAAGACCGTGAACCTCGTCGCGCCCGAACAGATACCAGTAGGGGAGTGAGTAGTCCAGATATCTGGTGATGAGAATGGCGACGGAAGTATCGGAACTGGTGACGACACCGACTGGGCGAACCACGGGCAGATGCTCTTCGTTGAGGACCCGCAACATGTCGAGCTCGCTGCGGGCGACACGGTCTTCGGTTTCTTTCAGCGCATAGACGCGCTCGCTGTAGCGCACGAACCGCACCACATGGCGACTGATGCCGTGCGCCATGCTGACCAGGCGCGGATGGTCCCAGTCGATGAGGGGTTCTCCCCACGGGAGGTCGAGAAAGTCGGGATGACTTCCGGGGGTCAAAATCGTCATTTCCGCGGCCATCCCGTTGTTCTATCCAATTGCGAGATCGCTACCACGGCTTTACGTGCTCTTCCGCGCGCACACACAGTGGGAGGCATGCCGACCACCCATGCCAGGTGCACAGCTGGCAAACTGGCGGGGTGACATCGACGCTTGCCGGGAAAACCATTGGAGTCACCGCCGAACGCCGGGCCCACCAGCAGCAGCGGTACCTCGAAGCGCGGGGCGCTCACGTCCTGTGGGCTCCCGTGCTCCATACCGTCGATCACACCGAACGTCCCGAGGTGGTGGCGGCAACCACCGCGATGGTTGATGCGGCGCCGGACATTCTCGTGGTACAAACCGGCCAGGGCTTGCGGTGGTGGCTCGACGCCATGGGGCACGACCAGTCCGAGGCGTTGCTGGAATCCCTGACTGGCACCGAGATCTGGTGCCGGGGGTCCAAAGCGACAAGCGCCTGTAAAAAGGTGGGGCTCGACGTTGCGTGGCAGTCGCCGTTGGAAACCACCGCTGATGTGTGTGACCACCTTGTCGGGGCCGATCTCGAGGGCGGCACGGTGGCGCTGCAGCTGGATGGCAACGACCCCGGCCCGCTTCTGAGCGCAGCAGCCGGCGCTGAAACTGTCGTTGCTCTCGACGTCTATGGCTACCGGCTGCCCACCGATATCGGCCCGGTGCGAAACCTTGTAGCGGAAATACTCGGTGGTGGCGTCGACGCAGTAACATTCACCGCATCGCCCGCGATTCGTCACCTCCGGGAACTTGCCGCCACCATCGACGGGGTAGACAGGCTGGCCGAACTCGATGACGCCTTCAACAGCCACTGCCTCGCTGTTCTTGTCGGCCCGGTCTGTGCTGAAACGGCCTCCGAAGTCGGCTGGTCACATTTCGTCGAGCCACCGACAGCCAGGCTGATCCCAATGCTCGAAACCCTCGAGACGGCACTCATCAGCACTTGAAACAAAGTTCTGCGTGGCGCTGGGAAACGGATTCGGCACGTTCGGTTGCGTTGTATACGTCGGGCCGTGGTCGGTGAACTCCCGGTCGAAGCGGCGGTATAAAGCGCCTTGGATGCCGCCCAGATCGCTTGCTGGCAGTTCTCTGTAGTTACGTGTGGCTATAGCGGGACTTCATTGCCGACGATGGTCGGACATACCACGAGGTGTTCCCACCACGTCCGTTCTACAGGCATCGGCCGCAGTACCTTTGAAAGCCAATATCCTCTCGATGAGGTCGCTCCTGGAACGAAGGGTTGGAATATGGCCGGTGGACTAGTCGGTTTACTCGATGACATTGCGGCGCTGGCGAAGCTGGCCGCGGCATCGATCGACGACGTCGGAGTCGCGGCGGGCAAGGCCAGTGCCAAAGCGGCGGGTGTTGTCGTCGACGACACTGCGGTCACCCCGGCTTATGTGCAGGGCCTGGCCGCCGATCGCGAGTTGCCGATCATCAAGAGGATCGCCACTGGTTCGCTTCGTAACAAGCTGCTGTTCATCACCCCGGTCGCGCTGCTTCTCGCCTGGCTGGCGCCGACCCTGGTCGAGATCATCCTGATGATCGGCGGCACCTACCTCTGTTTCGAAGGCGCCGAGAAGATCTACCACAAGCTGAGTAGCGACCACCACGAATCCGACTTACCCGCAGTGGTGAAGGGCCCCGAGGCCGAAGAGGCAACCATCGCCGGAGCGGTGCGAACCGACTTCATCCTGTCCGCCGAGATCATGGTGATCTCGCTGAAGGAAGTGATCGACGAGCCCTTTGTGCAGCGTGCCATCATCCTGGTGGTCGTCGCCCTCTTCATCACCGCCGTGGTGTACGGGATCGTGGCGCTCATCGTGAAGATGGACGACATCGGCCTTTCGCTCGCCGGTCGGGAGTCCGAGACCTCGCAGAAGATCGGCCGAGCCATGGTGTCCGGCATGCCGGTGCTCTTGAAGTGGCTGGCCCTGATCGGCACGGCAGCGATGCTGTGGGTCGGAGGCCATATCCTCATCGTCGGTGCCCACGAACTCGGATGGGACCTGCCCTATGACATCGTGCATGACCTCGAGGAGTCGCTAGCCGACGTCAGCGGCATCGGCGGGGTTTTGGCCTGGTTGGTCAACACTGCATTGTCGGCCGTTGTCGGACTCTTCGTTGGTGCCATTGTTGTGGCGATCGTGACCAAGCTGCCCTTCGGCTCACACGGCAGCGATCCACACGGCACAGATTCCCACGGGGAAGATGCGCACGGCGCCGATCCCCACGGAGCGACGGCGGCGGGCTGACGCTCGTGACACCGACGCTGGTGACGCCGACACTGGTGACGCCGACACTGGTGACGCCGACACTGTGGCCCGACGACTATTCGATCCAGGCCTTCACAGCTGAAAAGTCGTCGAGAGCGTTGGCGCCAGTGGCGTTGATCGTCAGGTGGGTGACGCCGACATCTTTGTACACCGCAAGCCGTTCCTGAATGTGGGCTTCGGTGCCGATCAGGTTGGCGCTGTCGACGTACTCGTCCGGAACCGCCGCCATGGCTTCGCCACGTTGACCACCGAGGAAAAGGTCCTGGATCTTCTCGGCCTCCTCCTCCCAGCCATACCGTCGGAACAGATCGTTGTAGTAGTTCTTCGACTTCGCGCCCATGCCACCCACATAGAAGCCAACGTGTCCTCTGGCCATCTCCCGGGCCTCTGCCACCTCCCGGGTCTCGCCAATGGCCAACTGGGCATCGCCAAAGATGCTCATCGGCCCGAGATCCGGCGAGCGCTTGGCCTTACCGGCTGCCAGGGAGTCCCCCCACACCCGGTCGAAACGATCGGGCACAAAGTGAATCGGCTGCCAACCATCAGCGATCTCTGCGGTCATCTCCACGTTCGATGGACCGATCGAGGCGATCACTATCGGGATATCGGGCCGAGCGATCCGGTTCATGAACTTGAGTGGCTTGCCGAGGCCGGTGCCGGCGTCGGCTGGAAGCGGGAGGGAGACCGCCTTGCCCTCGTGGGTCACTTTGTCGCCGGACCAGACCTTGCGGCAGATGTCGACGGTGTCACGGGTCCGACCCAGCGGACGCTTGAACGGTACGCCGTGCCACCCCTCTATCACCTGGGCGCCGGATGTGCCGATGCCGAGGGTGAAGCGCCCTTCGGAGAGAGCGTCGACCGTCGCTGCGGTCTGGGCAATGAGTGCCGGGGATCGCGAGAAGATGTTGACGATTCCGGTCATCAACTCGATTCGTTTGGTCTTGGCTGCGATGTAGCCAAGGACCGAGACCTGGTCGAAGCCATAGATCTCCGGGATCAGGACCAGATCCACGCCCGCAAGCTCGAGGTCGACCACTTGATTGGCGAGGCGCTCGGGGTTGCCGTCGAACATGATGGCGGTGCACAGTTTCAATTTGACTGCCTTTGAACAGGAGCGGCGGGGCCGTTCAGCGATCTTGGGCATCGTAGCGGACTGAATTTCTTCCCATGAGTTCCACCATGGCCATGGCAACCCATTCCACGGACGCCAACGAAGCCCAATGAAGACCATCAGAGCTGATGGAAGTAGCATCGATGCCATGGGGAAAGCAGAGAGACGCAATGCATGTCTGGCCGGGCTGGTGCAGGGTGGGGTGATCCGAGCAGGACTGCTGGTCGCCCTCGGTCTCGTGATCGCAGGGTGTGGGGGATCGGCTGGGACCACATCGACCCAACCGGAGTCTGGCGTCGCAGCCAGCAGCGAACGCGGTGATGGCGGCCTCGACAAGCAAACAGCTGAGAGCGGATCTCCGGGCGAATCGCCCGAAGTGGAGGCGGGTGAGTACGGCCCAAGCGCGCCGAGCGATTCCGTTCCGCCCCGTCCGCCCGTTTCGCCAGGTCCGTCTGACCCTCCTGGCGAGAGTCCGACGAGTGGCAGCTTCTCGGCGTTGACCTACAACGTCGCCGGACTCCCGGATTCGCTGTCGGGCTCGAATCCCGAGATCAACACCGCACTCATTGGGCCCCGGCTCAACGAGTTCGATCTCGTCCTGGTGCAGGAGTCGTGGTTGACGCCGATTCCGAACCCGAACGCCCCGCTTCGCACCTATCACGAGGAACTTCTCGCCACCTCGACGCTCCCGTTTCAGTCCGAATCGCTTCCGTCGCCGCTCGGCTCGGACCCGACACGCCCCGAAGCACTGCTCTCCGATGGACTGAACCGGTTCTCGAACCTGGCCTTTGCTCCCCCGATCCGTCGACGCTGGACGAACTGCGGCCCGGCCTCCGCCGACTGCCTCTCCCTCAAAGGCTTCAGCATGGCCCGCACCACGCTCGCTCCCGGAATCGAGATCGATGTCTACAACCTGCATATGGATGCCGGCAGCGCCGACTTTGCGATTCGTGCTGAAAACGTCGACGAACTGGCGACGTTCATCGAAGAAAACTCGTCGGGCAACGCCGTCATCGTCGGTGGTGACTTCAACCTGCATATCGATGAGGAGCCGGACGGCTCACAATTCGCCGATCTCCTCGCTCGCGGCGAGCTGACCGATGTCTGCACCGAACTCGCATGCGACGAACCCACGCGTATCGACAAGTTCCTGTATCGCTCGATACCCGGCCTCACCCTTGCGCCGACCACCTGGAGCAATCTGACCAGCGACTTTCTGCGAAGCGACGGACTCCGTCTGTCAGATCACGATCCGGTGCTGGCGAATTTCGACTGGTCCACCGAGTAGCTGAGAATCGGCGACGCAATGACAACGAGCGGAGCTGATCGCCCCGAGCCAACCGGAAAATTTCAGTGTCAGGACGAATTGGTCTCGTTGTTCGAGACACTACCGAACGTAATGTTCTGCGCCAAGGCTGCTGACGGTACATACCGAGATGTCAACAACGCATTCGTGAGGCGGACCGGCCGAACCTCGAAGCGGGAGGTGATCGGTCACACCGCATCGGAGATCTTCAGCGAAGAGCGGGCCGCCCACTATGAGGATCAGGATCGGAGCGTGCTCGAAACACTCGAGCCGCTCCGTGACGAGCTCGAATTGATCAGACGCCCCGACGGTTCGCTTGGCTGGTACCTCACCACCAAAGTGCCGGTGCCGAGCACTGAGGACCCGAAGGTGGCGGCGGGGCTGGTGAGCGTGAGCCGCGATCTTCGGACCCCGACGGGTGAGGGCATTGCCGTCGAGAGTCTTCAGGCGGTGGTGACTCACGTGCGGACCAACATCAGCACGGCAATCAAACCCGATCACTTGGCTGAGGTCGCCGGTTGTAGTCGGGATCAACTCGACCGGCGGCTTCGACGGGTGTTCGGGTTGAGCGCCACCCAGTACATATTGCGGGTACGCGTCGACCATGCCATGGGACTGCTGCACGACACCGACAAATCCATCGCTGAAATCGCCGCCGACGTCGGTTTCTACGACCAACCCGAGTTCACGCGGCGCTTTGCTCGGCTGACCGGGCGCACGCCGGCCCAGTTTCGGGCCATGCCAAGAGACCGAACCGAGGAGACCGACCCGGCGGGCTGATGGTGTCGCGACGCACGCCTCGAGACCCCGGCGCGACTGTACGAATCGGGCGTCCCGAGAGCCGTTTTTCCACAAGACCGACAACCGATGTGCCGACACGATGGTTCTATGACCGATGTCGAGGCGCACACCACCGTTTCCGCTGATCATTTCGTAGAACCGGCCATCGATCTGGTCGACAGCTGGTTGCAGCGGGCGACCGCGCTCGAAACCAGGGCCGATCGGGCAACGATGGCCCAACTGGGGGATCTCGTCGACGACGAGGACGGCGTCGGATTCGTGATGCAGTTCGTGGATCGCATCGCCCGGCCGGAAGACCAGCGGGTCGCAGCCGCACAACTGGAATCGCTGGTGCGCACCCGGCGGCTGCCGGGTTTCCTCTCGCCGATCGACAAGCTCCTCCTCCACGCCGGAGGTCGACTGGCGCCGATACTGCCTGCGGTGGTGATGGCGCTTGCGAATCGGAGAATGCGATCGATCGTCGGCCATCTCGTGGCACCGGCCACCCCGAGCGATTTGGGCCGCCACCTCGGAAAACAACGCAGTGATGGCTATGACGTCAACGTCAACCTCCTGGGCGAAGCAGTGCTGGGAGAACGGGAAGCGGATGCCCGTCTCGGCCGCCTGCAAGCGCTGTTGGCCGTGCCCGACGTGGACTACGTTTCGGTGAAGATCACCGCGGTCGCCTCCCAAATAAACCACTGGGCCTACGACCAGAGCCTGGCCCGCATCACCCGACGCCTCGCCGAACTGGTGGACACCGCAGCGGCCGCGCCCGAAGCGACGTTCATCAACTTCGACATGGAGGAATACCACGACCTCCACCTCACCGTCGAAGCCTTCAAAGCAGTGCTCAACGAGCCGGATCGACAACACCTCGATGCCGGGATCGTGCTTCAGGCGTACCTTCCCGACGCGTTCGAGATCATGAAAGAACTCGTCGACTGGTCCAACGAGCGCCACCGGACTGGCGGAGGCACCATAAAGATCCGGCTGGTCAAGGGCGCTAACCTGGCAATGGAACAGGTGGACGCAGCAATGCATGGATGGCCGCAGGCGCCGTTCAGCTCCAAGCTCGAAACCGACGCCGGCTACCGCGCATGCCTCGACTGGGCTTTGCGCAAAGAGAACCTCGCCGGCACCCGCATCGGCGTGGCCAGCCACAACCTCTTCGATGTCGCCTGGGCCAAGCTGTTGGCCGACGGGCGCAACGTAAGCGACCGGGTGCAGTACGAAATGCTGCAGGGCATGGCCCCGGGGCAGGCCAAGGCAGTCAACGAAACCACCGACGATTCCACCATGCTGCTCTACACGCCGGCGGTCGACGAGGCCGACTTCGACGTCGCCATCGGCTACCTCTTCCGTCGCCTCGAAGAAAACGCGGCGCCGGAGAACTTCATGCGCAAGCTTTTCGATCTCGAACCGGGCTCGCCGGAGTTCGACGCCGAGGCCGACTTCTTCCGAGAGGGTGTGAGGTTGCGAACCAGCCTGGACTTCGGGTCCCGTCGCGATCAGGACCGGACGATGCCGCCAGAGCCCGTCGATCGGAACCTTCCGTTCACCAACGCCTCCGACACCGATCCCAGCCTGCCGGCGAACCGGGCCTGGATTGCAGAGATTGCAGCAGGTACGCCAGAGCCCTGTGTGACCCTGATGACTGACACCTCCGAAGCACTGCATCGTCAGATCCTCTCGGCTCGAGGCGCTCAGCCAGGATGGTGGGCTCGACCAGCGTCGGGCCGGCGTGAGGTACTGCACCGGGTGGGCGATGAACTCGAGCGCCGACGCGGCGACCTGATGGTCACGATGATGCACGAGGCATCGAAGACCATCGCCGAGGCCGACATCGAAATATCTGAAGCGATCGACTTCGCCCGCTGGTACGGCGACCGGTGCCGGGATCTCGACACCGTCGAGCAGGCCAGCTTTTCGCCGTTGGGTGTTATCGCCGTCATACCCCCATGGAACTTTCCGACCGCGATACCGGCCGGTGGGGTGCTGGCCAGCTTGGCGGCAGGTAACGCCGTCGTCTTCAAACCGGCGCCGCAGACGCCACGATGTGCCGAACTGGTCGCGGAAGCGTGCTGGGCTGCCGGCGTACCTGGCGAGCTACTGCACTTCGTGCGCACTCCCGACAACGAGATCGGCCAGGAACTGGTGGAAGCTGTCGATGGAGTGATCCTCACCGGATCCTCCGAGACCGCCGATCTGTTTCGCTCGCGGAAACCGGACCTGCGCATCTTCGCAGAGACGTCGGGCAAGAATGCGCTGATCATCACCCCGAGTGCTGACATCGATCTGGCGGTCGAAGATTTGGTGCGTTCTGCGTTCGGCCACGCAGGCCAGAAGTGCTCGGCGGCGAGCCTCGCCGTCCTGGTCGGCGATGTCGCCACCTCGGAGCGGTTCCAACGCCAGTTGGTGGATGCCGTGGAGAGCCTGACCGTTGGCAGCCCACTCGACCTCGGGACCGACATGGCACCGCTGGTCGGCGGGGTCAACGACCGACTGGAGCGGGCCGTCGCACAACTCGATACCGGCGAAAGCTGGCTGGTGACGCCGACGGTTTCGAGCGACAGCGTGATGTCGCCGGGAGTGCGGGCCGGCGTGAAGCCAGGATCCTGGTTTCACCGGACCGAGTGTTTCGGGCCGGTGCTCGGGTTGATGGCGGCCGCCGATCTCGATGAAGCGATCGCCATCGCCAACTCGAGCGACTTCGGCCTGACCGGTGGGATCCACACCCTCGATCCCAACGAGGTGGCCGTATGGGCCGAAGCGGTGGAAGTCGGCAACGGGTATGTCAACCGGCCGATCACCGGCGCCATTGTGCAGCGGCAGCCCTTCGGCGGCTGGAAGCGCAGTTCAGTTGGGCCCGGGGCCAAAGCCGGCGGGGTCAACTACCTGTTCCAACTCGGAACCTGGACGGCGGATCGGCCGACGTCTGTCGAAGACGACGACTTCGAGCACCAGTGGCAGACCCACTTCGCACTCGCCCATGACGAGACCGGCCTCTTCTGCGAGGCGAACATCTTCAGATACCGACCCATGCCGCGAGTCGGTCTTCGCTGCTGCCAAACCAGCGATGGCGCCGAGTTGGCGTTGGTCCACAAAGCAGCCCGCATCGCCGGCGTCTCGCTCGAAGCATCGGTCGCTGACTCTGCTGGATCTCACGTCGCAGCCGAAGCTGGAGCGGCCGCTGGGGCCGTTGGGGCCGTGGCCGCGGATCCTGACACCGGTTGGCTGGAGGCGATGCACCGCCGCGGTGTCGAGCGGGTCCGCTTCGTCGGTGTGGAGCCGACCGCAGACCAGTATCGAGTGGCAAACGGCCACGGCGTCTATCTGGCGACCGAACCGGTCACGGCGTCGGGGCGCATCGAGCTCCGGCACTACGTCCGTGAACAGGCGATGTCGGTCACACTGCATCGATTCGGCAACCTGGTCAACGCCGAAGAGCTTCACGAGGCGGCGCAAGCCAGCTCCCGCTGAGACAGTCCCGGTGGACCCGACGCGGGGATCACGATCCGGCCGTGGCATTGGCAAGAGCATCGGCGACGGCGATGGGCCGAACCACGAGTCCATTCTGTTCTGAGAGCTACGCTAGGGACACGACGAACAGTAGGTGGGCATTGGTGTCGAAGCATGACGGGCTGAACCGACGAATCGAATATGCAGGATCGGTCCACGACGAGCGAGAGATAGAAGCGGTCGTCGAAGTGCTCAGAGGCGGGCCGACTGCCCTACGGATCGGGAAGAACGTCAAGGCCATGGAGGCCAGGATCGCCGAGCTGTCTGGCAAGCGCCGAGGCGTCATGTGTAACTCGGGCAGCTCAGCGCTCTACCTGGCAATCGAAGTGCTCGGGCTCGAACCCGGCGACGAGATCATCACCGCGGCTGTGACCTTCTCGACCGACATTGCCCCGATGATTCGAGCTGGGATCATCCCTGCGTTCGTCGACGTCACCCGCAACACGTTCCAAATCGACGTCGACGCCATCGAGGAGATGATCGGGCCGCGCACCAAAGCCATCCTCACCCCAAACCTGATCGGCAACGCTCCCGATTGGGATGCGATTCGCGCCATCGCCGACCGTCACCGCCTGACCGTGGTCGAAGACTCAGCTGATGCGCTGGGTCTCACTCTGCAGGGGACACCAACGGGAGCGAGGGCCGACATCAGCCTCACCAGTTTCGCCCTGTCACACATCATCACCGCAGCCGGGACCGGCGGCATGGTCTGCTTCGACGACGATGAACTCGCCGACAAGGCGCTGCTGCTGCGCCGATGGGGGAGACGCTCCGAGGTGCAGCTGTTCGGATCCCGTAAAGGGGCAGGGGACAGGTTCTTCAGCACGATCGACGGTGATATCGAATACGACAACCTCTTCATCTTCGATGAACTCGGCTGGAACTTCGAGCCTTCAGAACTGTCCGCAGCCTTCGGACTGGTCCAGCTGGACAAGCTCGATGAAAACCTGGCCCGCCGGCAGCGAAACTTCGACCTCATCAGCAGTCACTTTGCGGAGTGGCCCGAGGTCTTCGATCTGCCCGAACTCACCGCGGGCGTCGAGACCGGCTGGCACATGTTCCCGCTCACCATTCGATCCGATGCTGGGGTGAAGCGATCGGCTTTTCAACAATGGATGGAGCGCCACGGCGTCGATACCCGGATGGTTTGGACCGGTAACGCCGCCCGGCAACCCGCCTTCAAGGACCGACCGTTCCGTCAGCCCGAGGCTGGCCTGCCCAACGCTGACCGGGTGATGGAGTGGGGAGTGGTGCTACCAAACAGCCATTCACTCAACGACGAGGACTGCCACTACATCGGCGAAGTCGCCAAGGCTTTCCTCGCCGACGCCGGCCTCCTGAGGTAGACACTTCGATGCAAACTAGCCGTCACCCCTTGAACTGACTCTGACACCAACGCATGAGGTGGAGTCATGTGGCGATATTGGGGTGGGTGAGGCTTTCCAGGGCGGTGATGGCGTCATCGGCTCGTTCGAGCGGGACCAGGATGTGGTCGTGATAGAAGCCTGCGAGAACGTTGCAGGGGATGTTTTCTGCACCCAGGGCTGCTGACATCGCTGCGGTGAGCCCCACGGCTTCGAGGGCGCTGTGAACCTCGATGGTGAGCCACGCGGCCCGAAAACCGACATCCCAGCCACGGCGCTCAGCTTCGTCGATGGCTACCACCACCGTCGTGCCCTCGGCCTCGACGATGGTGGCTTCGATACCGGGCGCCGGGGCCACCGGTCCGTCGGCTGCGGGTACGGTCACAACCGTCACCGGGTCGGGGCGCCGTTGCACCCGCAACGTTGCCAGCATTTTCGCTAGGTCTGTTTCTCCGCCCACAGCTACGCCCCGTTCACGATGGCTCGCTCACGATCGACCGATCGGCATCGGCGATGGAGGCGACCCCGGCGAGGGCCATGGTCTGTTCGAGCCCGCCTTGGAAGAAGTCGAGCACGTGATCGACTCCGGCTTCCCCTCCTGCAGCGAGCGCATACAGGTGAGGACGGCCGATCATGCAAGCATCGGCACCAAGAGCCACCGCCTTCAACACATCGCTGCCGCGCCGCACCCCGCCGTCGCAGTAGATCTCGATGCTCCCGCCAACGGCATCGGCGACCGGAGCCACCAGGTCGATGATCGCCGGCGAGGAGTCGAGTTGACGGCCGCCATGATTCGACAAGGCGATGGCATCGATTCCTTCGGCTGCGGCGATCCGGGCATCGGCCACCGACTGGATCCCTTTCAGGATCACCGGGCCGTCCCAGACAGAGCGAATCCAGGCAACGTCTTCCCATGAGAGGCGGGGATCGAACTGGGAATTGATGTAGTCGGCCAGTGAAACTGCGGAGGAACCATCGGCAGTGCCATTCGACAACCGGGCGGTGCTCACTGCCACATTCGAAAAGACGATCGGGTCGGAACGGAGGAAGTCCAGAACCCATTCGGGCCGGCGCACGCCATCGACGAATGTGTCGAGCCCGAGCTTCGGCGGAAGGGTCATGCCGCGCCGAACGTCGCGCTCTCGTCGGCCGAGAACTGCGGTATCCACGGTGATGTAGAGCGCTTCGAAGCCACTTTCCCGGCAGCGCTCGAGCATGTCGCGCGTCAGTTCGCGATCCCGCCAGACGTACACCTGAAACCACTTGCGACCGGAGCTGACGCTTGCCACTTCCTCGATCGAGCGGGTTCCCATGGTGGAGAGCGAAAACGGAATTTCAGCCCGAGCCGCGGCCCGAGCGGTGGCCAGTTCCCCCTCGGGATGGGCAATGCGGGGAAAGCCAGTGGGGGCGACGATCAGCGGCATCGAGGCCGGTTGTCCGAGAATGTTCGTGGACGTGTCGATTTGCTCGACATCTCGCAGCACCCGGGGCACCAGAGTGCGGTCGCGGAAGCGGCTGGCGTTGCGCGACATCGCCGATTCGTCCTCGGCAGCACCGTCGATGTAGTCGAAGACTCCGGCAGGCAGGCGGCGCTTGGCGATGGCACGAAGGTCATCGACGTTCGCAGCGCTGGCCAGCCGTCGCTGGGTGCGATCCCGCTCGAGCGGTTTGAGACTGACGACCGACCGCAGGGACTCAAGCACGGGTGCAGCCAGACTCGCTCAGCGGTCTGACGACCCGGCCCGGCGGCCGGGAGGAAAAGCTCGCCAGATCCCGCTCCACTTCCACACCATCCATCTCGTCACACTAGGACGCTGGTTGGTTGTTCGTGAACCCGTCCGAGCCTGCCGGGTAGCATTGCGCATTACGTTCTCACCCGAGAGCGTCCAGGGCAGAGGCAGACGCAGTCGGGTTCGGAACGCAGGTGATCGATATTCCCTCCGGCCTTTCTGTCAAGCCTCTGCTGGCAATCCCCACGAAGGTGACACCAGTCGCGATCGTGCCGCTGCAGTGGCAGGAGGATGCGGACGGCCCAGTCACATCCCAGCGGCCAGTGGGGGAGATCATCAGCATCGATAGCAGGAGGCTGTGAGTCCGTGCCTTTCTGGGTTAGCCGAGGCTTACATAAAGGCCATGGGCGATCGTATATGAATGCGATGCTTTACATTCTCATACATCTCAGATAGGATAGATATCCCTTACATAACTACCAAAATTTGGAAGATTTGTTCGAGAAGCTTTACAAACAAGGTGCTTTCTATGAGTTTGGCACAGGTGTCCAACGAGCACGTTCGCGCTGAGCTCGGCACTCGCGTACGAAAAGTCCGAAAGTCGAGGCGCCTGACCCAGGCTGATGTTGCTGAACGGGCAGGACTGTCCCGGCCGACCGTCTCGCTGTTCGAGCGAGGCAACGAAGTGAGCCTCGACAGCTTTCTGTCGATCTTTCGAGCGCTCGATCTTCTCGACGCACTCGACGCTGCTGTTGTCGAACCCGGCATCAGCCCAATGGCAGAACTCACCGGCACTTTGCTACCGGCGTCGGAGCGACAGGGCGTGGCGCTCTGGACATGGGGCGATGAGCAGGACGCCGCGCCGTGACCGTCACCGTCGCCGAGGTGCGGATGTGGGGCTCGCGTGTCGGAGCGGTCCGATGGGACCCGGATCGAGCGGTTGCGTCATACGAATATGACCCCGGTTTTCTGGGGAGCCAGATCGAACTCGCACCACTTTCGATGCCGCTGGGGCCGGGCGTGTGGAGCTTTCCACAACTATCGCGCACCACCTTCAAAGGG
>Ga0114957_1001897_pt1 | contig 21297 bp, 19 predicted proteins | sample BantaG_FD_87175 | JGI IMG/M metagenome (GOLD analysis project Ga0114957, IMG submission 87175) | Marine algal microbial communities from Bantry Bay, Ireland - BantryBay_4 metaG | ecosystem: Host-associated > Algae > Red algae > Unclassified | place: Bantry Bay, Ireland | collected 2014-11-21 | reverse complement strand
TTGAAACGTGCAGAGTCTAAGGCACCTCCCATTCCAATAATTCTATTTTTTGGCAATCCTGTAGTTTTATGTACTAAATACGTCATAGTATCCATAGGGTTTGATACCACAATAATAATAGTATTTGGGGAGTGCTCGATTAAGCTTGCAGATACCATTTTTACAATGCCTGCGTTAATGCCAATAAGTTCTTCACGCGTCATCCCTGGTTTTCTAGGAATCCCAGAGGTAATAACGCAAACATGAGATCCTGCTGTTTTAGTGTAATCGCTTGTACTTCCTGTAATTTTTGTATCGAAACTATTTAACGAAGCGGTTTGCATTAAATCCATCGCTTTACCTTCAGCAAAACCTTCTTTAATATCTAATATTACAACTTCACTTGCAAAATCTTTAATTGCAATATATTCAGCACAACTTGCACCTACTGCTCCTGCTCCAACTACTGTTACCTTCATTTTATTTTTTATTTTAAGTTAGTGACAAATGTAATTTCCTTAGCTTAAAATATTGCATTAATTCAATATTTTAAGCTAAGGTTATTTCATTTTTATATATTTTAGGTTGTGTTTAATTTTAATTTCAAATTTACAAATTTTGCTTTACAATGGATTAAAATAGAATTAAAAACTAAAATTTATTCCTAAAGAGGCACTGTTAAATTCTGCAATTGTGTAAGCCGCATTTAAACCAAAAAATCCTAAACTTAAATTTGCGCCAACTGTTGTTAGTACGCCTTTAGTATCAGACTTTATAGAAAATGGATCTATAATTTCTTCTGAAAAGAAAGCGCCATCCGAAACACGGTAAGTCCCTAACAAATCTGTTTTATTTTTTCCGCTCAAATAACCGACAGAACCATAAAAATTAATGAGTTTTAATTTTGTGCTTACTATTAATTGATATAACATAGTATTTATTTCTGCTTGAATTTGCTGATTTTCTCCATCAACAACATTCGAACTTGTAAAATCGTAATTAGCATCAAGATGCGTATAAGCTATTAAGCCTGAAATGGCTACTGGCAATAGATTGTCTTCAGGCAAAAATGCTGTAAAATCTTGCTGTAATCCAAAACCATACAAACCAACTTTAGCGCTTTCTTGATCTATTTTTGGAAAGTAACGCGCTTTTAATTGTGTGCCTTTAAATGGCGAAAAACTCGCTTGTAAAAATGCTGTTGGTATTAAATTTACATTTTGAGAACCTATACCTGTTGGCAAATCGAATTCTCTTTCTTGATTTCCAAAAATAGGATCATCATAAGTTATAATTACTTTTTGCACTGGATCGTTATGGCCTAAAACTGTAGCAACTCCTTTACTTGGACTGTTATCTGGAAAACGAATATTTTTGTATTCTGAAACATCTAATACAAAAGATTTGTTTTCATCACCAATAGTTGTCGCATTACCAATAATTGATAGCTCAAAACCAAAACGCTTTGGTGTTTTAGTATTGTTAAACCAGCCCGCATTAATACCATAAGCCAAACCATCGTTAGCTGGCTTTATATAATCTGTAGCAAAACGTTCTGCATCCGCAATACCTGCAGCTAACAAATCGTCTAAATTTTCTTGAGCAGACATTGAGAATGCTACAAGTATTGTAAATAAAGTTGAAATTAAATTCTTCATGTTTAAAATTTTTAATCTATATAACGTAAAAAATTGTTTTTAGTTTAAAAAACAACTTATAATTTATAATTAAAACCTAAAACTAAATTAGTAAATGCGCCAAAGGATATGTTAGAGTTAATTGAAAACTTATTGAAATTATAGTTTATACCTAAATCGCCTTTTAGATTAGTTTGGTTTCCTTCTAAGGTTTGTAATGCCGTGTTTAAAACCAAAAGCAGTAATTCTCCATCACCTCCAATTTGGTATGAAAACTCGCTTTTTGTTACGCCAATTGCTGCTGTAAAATCTAATTTTTTAATGGTTTTAGACGCCAAAATACTAAACAAAATAGAGCTGCCTTCCACGTTGATAGCGTTTACTGTTCCAAGCACGAAATTTGCAGGAGAAAATTCATCACTAACGTTGTAATTTGAATAGGAGATTAATGCTGCTAAATTAAATTTAGAATTGTCTATTGTTGGAATCCATTGTGATATATTATGTTGTAGACCAAAACCAAATGCTTGATAATACGATTTATTTATTTTAATTTTTGGTGCGTATCTTGCTATAAATGTAGTGCCTTTCCATAGCCCTAATGAGGCTTGAAATTGAAAATAATTAAATACAGACTCGTTTAATCCTTCTGGAGCATCGATCTCTATACTATTACCGTTTATTGAACCTTCTAAAACCACATTACTTTCTCCTCCTAAAGCTGTTGGTATAGTAGCAGTAGTTTCATTTCCTTTTATAGATAAATTTACAAAGTTAGCTTCTGAGATTTCAAAACTCTGTTTCCTTTTTGGCAAAAAAAGCGCATTGGCTTGCAGCGACAAATCAACTTCCCAAAGATTTAGTGCTTTTGCATTTTTAAACCATCCACTAGAAGATTGGTATATTGTAGCTTGGGCTGCTGGCTCTACATATTGTCCGGTTAAAAAAATTAGGTCGCCTGCTAGATCATTTAAATCTTGATCTTGAGAAAGAGATAAAGCAGGTAATATAAATAAGATAAATACTAATCTACGCATCGATATTTGCATAAACTGCATTTTTTTCTATAAACTCTCTACGTGGCGGCACCTCGTCTCCCATCAACATTGAGAATACTCTATCTGCTTCCACTCCATTATCAATTTGAATTTGACGTAATGTTCTAAACTCCGGATTCATTGTTGTATCCCAAAGTTGTGTTGCATTCATCTCTCCCAAACCTTTATAACGTTGTATTTTTGCACCATCGCCATATTGTGCCATTAATGCTAAACGTTCTTCGTCGTTCCAAGCATATTCTTTTTTGGCTCCTTTTTTAACTAAGAATAAAGGTGGCGTTGCAATGTAAACATGTCCGTTTTCTATTAACTCTTTCATATAACGGAAGAAAAAAGTTAAAATTAGCGTTTCAATGTGAGAACCATCAATATCGGCATCACACATAATTACTATTTTATGGTATCTTAATTTTGAAAGGTTTAGTGCTTTACTATCTTCCTCAGTTCCAATAGTTACACCAAGCGCGGTAAAGATGTTTTTTATTTCTTCATTTTCAAAAACTTTATGCACCATAGCTTTTTCAACATTAAGAATTTTACCACGTAAAGGTAAAATAGCTTGAAATGCACGATCTCGTCCTTGTTTTGCTGTTCCACCTGCTGAATCTCCCTCGACAAGATATACTTCGCACTTTGCAGGATCTTGCTCAGAACAATCAGATAGTTTTCCGGGTAAACCACCAATACTCATAACTGTTTTACGCTGCACCATTTCACGCGCTTTTTGTGCTGCATGGCGTGCTTGTGCTGCCAAAATTACCTTTTGAATAATAATTTTAGCATCGTCTGGGTTTTCTTCTAGATAATTGGTTAGCATTTCTGAAACCGATTGGCTTACCGCTGCAGAAACCTCTCTGTTTCCTAATTTGGTTTTAGTCTGCCCTTCGAATTGAGGTTCTTGAACTTTTACCGAAATAATAGCGGTTAATCCTTCTCGAAAATCGTCTCCAGCAATATCAAATTTTAATTTGTCTAACATGCCAGACTCGTCTGCGTATTTTTTAAGTGTGTGTGTTAATCCACGACGGAAGCCAGAAAGGTGTGTACCACCTTCGTGCGTATTAATATTATTTACGTAAGAATGTAAGTTTTCTGCATAAGACGTATTATAAATCATAGCAACCTCAACTGGTACACCATTTTTTTCACCTTCAAAAGAAATAACATCTTTCATTAAAGGATCTCTAGAAGCATCTAAAAACTTAATAAATTCTTTTAATCCTTCTTCAGAATAAAACGTTTCACCTTCAAAAGAACCATCTTCTTTGGTGTTACGTTTATCGATTAAATGCACCGTGATTCCTTTATTTAAATACGCTAATTCACGCATTCTACTTGCTAAAGTATCGTAGTTATACTCTAAAGTTTGTGTAAATATAGTTGCGTCTGGTTTAAAGGTAACTATAGTTCCTCTCTTATCTGAGTCTCCAATACACTTTACTGGATATAACGCTTTTCCTTTAGAGTATTCTTGTTCCCAAACTTTACCTTCTCTATAAACTGTTGCTGTTAAATGCTCAGACAAAGCGTTAACACAACTAACACCAACACCGTGTAATCCACCAGAAACTTTATAAGAATCTTTATCAAATTTACCACCAGCACCAATTTTAGTCATGACAACTTCAAGGGCAGAGACGCCTTCCTTTTTGTGTAAACCTACAGGAATACCGCGACCATCATCTTCTGTTGTAATCGAGTTATCTTGGTTTATTGTAACTGTAATATTATCACAATGTCCAGCTAAAGCTTCATCTATAGAGTTATCTACAACTTCGTAAACTAAATGATGTAAACCACGTGTACCAACGTCTCCAATATACATTGAAGGGCGCATTCTCACATGTTCCATACCTTCTAATGCTTGAATACTATCTGCTGAATACCCATGTTCGTTAAAGCTTTCTTTTTTTTCGCTCATATATGTATTATTTATTGCTTTTGGTTTATTTTAATTGTGACTAAAAAATTGAATTTTTAGCTATAAACAAATATACGAAATCATTAAGGCTATTTTTTTTCGTTTAACGAATTTAATCTATTTTTATTAACAATTGTTGATTGCTCAAAAGTTGCTTAAATCGATTAAAAAGCCGCTTAAATTTGATTTGGATAAAAAAACACAGAGAAATCTATACTCGAAAAGTAAAAAGCCATAAGAAGCTTTTATATTTATTTTATTATTTTGTTAAACATTAATTAATTCTACTTATAACCAACTTTTAAACAGTAACTAATTAATAGTTAGATTTTTAATATAAAAGTGAATAAAATTTCATAAGTTTACGAATTAAAGACTATTAATTAATGAATCCTCAATTTAGAACTTTCCTACCTATTGGTATTGCTTCAATACTACTTTTAGTTATAAACTGTATTTCAATATATTCCTTTAATAACACCATTAGTATTGGCTTATTTGCTATCACTTTTTTAAGTTTTTTAGGATTAATTGCAACTTTTTTAAGAAAAAAAGTAAAAAAACCAGTTGGTAATATTATTGAAGCTATACATACGAACAATTTTGAAAGACTTTCTGCTCTTAAACCAGACTATTTTGAAATATCTAAGATTGGTGCATTTATTTATCAAAATCATTTTCAAAAGGAAGAATTACAAAAAGAAAAAGAAAAAGCCGAAAAAAGCGACCTTTTAAAAGCTTCTTTTTTAACTAATTTATCGCATGAAATTAGAACTCCTATGAATGCTATATTAGGATTTTCTGATTTGTTAAGTACTCAAAAATTATCAGAATCTGAAAGAGAAGAATACATACTAATAATAAGACAAAGTGGAAAAAATTTAGTGTCTATTATTGATGATTTAATTGAAATGTCGAAAATTGAAACTAATCAGGTAAAACCAAATTTTGATGCTTTTAATCTTGATGAAACACTAAACGAAGTAAAACAAACTGTTGAAATTACTATTGCTAAAGACAAACCGTTAAAATTGTTTTTTGACAAACCAAAACTGCCCATTGTTTTTCAATTGATAAGCGATGAGACTAAACTAAGACAAGTAATAGTCAACCTTTTAAATAACGCTGTAAAATACAGTGAAAAAGGAACTATTAATTTTAGCTATACAATAAATGCTAATAAAAATGCTTTAGAGTTTTATATAAAAGATACTGGAATTGGGATGTCTAAAGAAGATGCTAAGAATATTTTTAATAGGTTTAACCGAATCCAAAACGATAAAACCATTAATTTAAGTGGTTTAGGTTTGGGCTTATCAATTTCTAAAGCTTATGTTGAAATGTTGGGCGGACAAATATATTTAAAATCTAAAGAGAATGTTGGTACCACCTTTTATTTTACAACTCCATTGAGATTGAATAGTTTACCAGCAAAACCTTTAACAGAAATAGCATTAAAGGCTGTAGATAAAATAAAACCTTTAACGATACTTGTTGCGGAAGATGACGATATAAATTTTATGCTTATAAAAAAGGTAATGAAAATTAGAAATTATACTATTATCAGGGCAAAAAATGGAGAAGAAGCGGTAAACGTTTGTAAAAAAAATAACAAAATCCAATTAATAGTAATGGACATGAAAATGCCAAAAATGGATGGTCTTGAAGCTCGAAAAATTATTAAAAACTTTAAACCGTATTTACCAGTAATTGCACATACTGCATACACTTCTGCCGAAATAATCTGCGAAGTTTATAATGCCGGATTTATAGATTGCGTTACAAAACCTTTAGATAAAACCAAACTCTTTAGAATAATAGATAGGATTGAGCATTTAACTCCAGATCCAATTTTTAGCCCTCTTAATTTAAACTAAAAAAAGCAATTTTATTATTCAATTATTAATGCTTGCGGATATACAAAATTATAAACTATATAAATTTTAACTTGTTGCGTAAGATTTGTCATGTACATTAGCAATTGCTCTTCCGCTTGGTTCGTTCATGTTCTTAAAAGCTTCATCCCACTCTAAAGCAATGGCTGTGCTACACGCTACACTTGCTTCTTGCGGTACACTTTTGGCTGCTGTATCACTTGGAAAGTGCTCTTCAAAGATTGAGCGGTAATAAAACTCTTCCTTGTTATTTGGTGTTTGAATTGGGAAACGGAATTTTGCATTTTCCATTTGCTCATCTGTAACCTCTTTTTCCACTACTTGTTTAAGTGTATCTATCCAACTATAACCAACACCATCGCTAAATTGCTCTTTTTGTCTCCAAGCTACGCTTTCTGGCAACATATCTTCAAAAGCTTTACGGATTACCCATTTTTCCATGCGCTCACCATTTATCATTTTATCTTGTGGATTAATACTCATAGCAACATCCATAAATTCTTTATCTAAAAATGGTACACGACCTTCGATTCCCCAAGCGGCCAAACTTTTATTTGCTCTTAGGCAGTCGTACATGTGTAATTTATCTAATTTACGCACAGTTTCGTCATGAAATTCTTTTGCGCTTGGCGCTTTATGAAAGTACAAGTAACCGCCAAAAATCTCATCGGCTCCCTCACCAGATAATACCATTTTTATACCCATAGACTTAATTACTCTTGCCATTAAATACATAGGCGTTGAGGAACGAATAGTTGTAATATCGTAAGTTTCAATGTTATAAATCACATCTTTTATAGCATCTAACCCTTCTTGAATAGTAAATTTAATTTCATGATGTACAGTTCCAATATGGTCTGCCACCTTTTGTGCCGCAGCCAAATCTGGAGACCCTTCTAATCCTACTGCAAATGAATGTGTTTGTGGATACCATGCATCCTTCTTGTCACCGCTTTCAACACGTTTGTGAGCATATTTTTTAGCTATCGCAGACACCACTGATGAATCTAATCCTCCAGATAGCAATACTCCATAAGGTACATCACTCATTAATTGTCTGTGTACTGCAGCTTCTAAGGCTTCTTTAATTTTTGCTATACTTGTTTCGTTGTTTTTTACGACCTCGTAATCTCTCCAATCTCTTTTGTACCATTGCACAAATTTTCCATCTTTACTAGACATATAATGTCCTGGAGGAAATAATTCAATTTTAGAACATGTGCCTTCTAATGCTTTTAATTCTGATGCGACATAAAATGTTCCGTTTTGATCCCAACCTATATAAAGAGGAATAATACCCATGTGGTCTCTTGCAATAAAATACTCATCCTTTTCCGTATCGTAAATAGCAAAACCAAAAATTCCATTTAAATCATCTACAAAATCAACGCCTTTTTCTTGGTATAATGCTAAAATAACTTCGCAATCGCTCTCTGTTTTAAAATGGTATTTACCTTTAAATTGCTTTCTAAGCGCTCTGTGATTATAGATTTCTCCATTTGCTGCTAATACTAATTTATTATCTTCACTAAATAATGGTTGTTTTCCAGAAGCTGGATCTACAATTGCTAAACGCTCGTGCGCCAAAATAGCTTTGTCATCGCTATAAATTCCAGACCAATCTGGTCCACGATGACGAATGGTTTTAGACATTTCTAAAACTTGAGGTCTTAAATCTTCAGATTTCTGTTTAAGGTCGAAAGCACATACAATTCCACACATAGCTATTATATTTTAAATTTTTTATTAATTACAAAACAAATATGTTATTAATGTTTTAATTTTAAAATACAAAACATTCAAATGGTTATAAATTAAAACAAAAATTATTAATTTAGTATTTAAATGAAATCATTTTTAATGATTTTTTATAAAAAGTGATTGAGACTAAAGTTGTTGTATTTTAAAATATGCTACGCATATTTTGTAATGCTGGTTTATTTAAAAAGTTTAGATATTAAAAATGAAAGTAGATATTTTACAAAGAAGATATATGTGCCCAGTTCTCGCCAGTTTTTATGCGTTGTAATTGCATTTCACTCACTCCAAATTGTCTTGCAATAATTTTTAAACGCGTTCTTCGGTTTGGGTTGTTTAGTATTTTTTTAAGTCGGCGCACATCATTTTCTGTAAGCTTTGCCTTTGTAAAACCTTTAGGTGTTTTGTAATTTGGGTTTTTGTGCTGGTGCGCAAGCTGTTCTTTTTTGGTAACCCATTGTAGGTTTTTTATCTTGTTGTTCTTTTTATTATAATCTTTATGGATAACAGATGTGGCTTTATCCTGTTCTAAGAAATGCTGCGCCACTAGCTTGTGTACATAATAAGTTTTAAATTTTCCTTTTTCAACCTTCTTCACTTTAAAATAAAAATAACCGTGCATAGTATAAGGCTCAAAGAGTGTTTCCTTATCATCTCTTATACGCAAAATCCTACCATAGTTGGATATTTTAAATTTTTCTTCTGGATTAATGCCATCGCTTTTATCGAAAATTAATGGCAACCATTCTTCTTTAAAATAGTTACGAATCATAATTTTAAGGTATATTCAAATATTTATGTGTTTGTAATGATATTTTCCATTTTGGGTTTGCCATAACATAATCTACAATTAAAGGAATCATTACCTCTCTTTTACTCCATTCTGGTTGAAGATACAAAATACAATTTACATTAACTTTTTTGGCCTGCGCTTCGGCAAATTTAAAATCGTTTATATTAAAAATAATACATTTTAACTCATTTGCTTTTTCGTAAACACTTTCTGTTGGGAGTTTTATTTTTTTTGGAGACAAGCAAATCCAATCCCACTCGCCAGATAATTTATAAGCACCAGAAGTTTCAATATGAATACTCATACCTTCAGCTTTTAATTGTGTTGTAAGCTCCGTCATGTCCCAAGTTAATGGCTCGCCACCAGTAACAACAATAGTTTTACTATATTTTTTAGCGTTGGCTACGATATTGGCAGTTTTAGTTGGCGGGTGCAGTTTTGCATTCCAACTTTCTTTAACATCGCACCAATGGCAACCTACATCACAACCGCCAATTCTTATAAAATAAGCAGCTGTACCTTTGTGGAAACCTTCTCCTTGAATGGTATAAAACTCCTCCATTAAAGGCAACATCTCTCCTCTATTTACTAATATCTGTACATCTTGCGTCATAGCTTGCAAAGATAGTTATTTAAGTATTTAAAGTTGAAAAGCGCCTAAAATATTTAAAGTTGAAAAAATCGCTAATGGTTACATTAAAGATTACTATTTTTATACAAATTTTTTTAGAACATTATGAGCAAAAAAGACGAATTTTTTAAACATATTACAGACGGAAATACAACAAAAGGGGAATTTATAACTTTAGGTTCTGCAATGTTAGATGGTGAAACTATTAAGGATGCTTTTGTAAAGATCCCATTAAAAACAATGAATCGTCATGGCCTAATTGCTGGCGCTACAGGAACTGGAAAAACAAAAACATTACAAGTTTTAGCCGAAAATTTAAGCGATCAAGGCATTCCTGTTTTACTTATGGATATTAAAGGTGATTTAAGTGGTTTGGCGCAGCCAAGTCCTGGCCATGTAAAGATCGATGAGCGACACGCAAAAATTGGATTAGATTTTGAAGCCAAAGGTTTTCCTGTGGAAATAATGTCGCTTTCCGAGCAAGATGGTGTGCGTTTACGTGCTACTGTTATAGAATTTGGACCCGTTTTATTATCTCGTATTTTAGATTTAACAGATACGCAATCTGGTGTTGTAGCCGTTATTTTTAAATATTGCGATGATAATAAATTACCACTTTTAGATTTAAAAGATTTTAAAAAAATATTACAATACGCTACAAAGGAAGGAAAAGAAGATTTTTCGAATGAGTATGGTAGAATCTCAAGCGCATCTACAGGTGCTATTTTACGTAAGGTAGTAGAAATAGAACAACAAGGTGGAGATCTTTTCTTTGGCGAAAAAAGTTTTGAAATTGAAGATTTATTAAGAACCTCTCGCGACGGCAAAGGTTATATAAATATTATTCGTTTAACAGATATACAAGACAAGCCAAAATTGTTTTCAACATTTATGTTAAGTCTTTTAGCCGAAATTTATGAGACTATGCCTGAGCAAGGCGATTCTGGAAAACCAGAATTAATAATGTTTATAGACGAAGCGCATTTAATTTTTAATGAAGCCTCGAAAGCACTTTTAAGTCAAATTGAAAGTATTGTAAAATTAATTCGTAGTAAAGGTGTTGGTATTTATTTTGTTACTCAAAACCCAACGGATGTTCCAGAGGGAGTTTTAAGCCAATTGGGTTTAAAAATACAACATGCACTACGTGCATTTACTGCAAAAGATAGAAAAGCAATTAAATTAGCCGCACAAAATTATCCTGATACAGATTATTACAATACTGCCGAAATTTTAACTGCTTTAGGAACTGGAGAAGCATTAGTTTCAGCATTAGATGAAAAAGGACGTCCAACTCCATTGGCAGCAACTATGATGCGTGCACCAATGAGTAGAATGGATATTTTAACTCCAAACGAATTACAAAATTTACTCGACGGTTCTAAATTAGTATTAAAATACAATAAAGAAATAGACAGAGAAAGTGCTTACGAAATTTTAAATAAAAAAATTGACAAAGCTGAAGAAACCAAAATTAAAGCTGAAGAAAAAGAAGCCAAAGAAGAAGCTGAAGCTAAAGCTAGAAAAGCTAAAACTAGAACTACAACCAGAAGACAAAGTACCGCACAAAACCCAATAGTAAAAGTATTAACAAGTGCTACTTTTATTAGAAGCGTGTTTGGAATTTTAAAAAAGGTAATAAGATAAATTAGTCTTCAATTAGCAGTTTTCAATCTTTAGTATTTACTCAATTTTAATTACTTGAATAAATATAAAATGATGCCGTACTAAGCAAAATATAAGTGATTCTAAATTAAAAAACTTTCTGGTTTTACTTAAGTTAATTTAGTATTTACTAGGAAACAAATTAAAAGAAACAAATTAAAAGAAACAAATTAAAAATCGATTTCCGTTAACGCGGAAAAAATTAAAAATTTTTTTGATGAAAAAAACAATTTTTACACTACTAACAATCACAATACTATTTACATCTTGCAACAAAGAAGTCAATCCTTTTTCAATTTCTAAACATAATATAGGGTTACTAACAGATTCAACACAAGTTAAAGATTTAGAAACCATTTATGCTAAAGATTCTATTGTAAAAAAAATAGCTGGAGATGAGTTTTTAGGAACCGTAAACAATATCATTATTTATGAAAAAGGAGGTAAAAAACTATTAGAATTATCTCCTAAAGAAGCTTTGGATTCTACAGCTACTATTGGTAATATTAAAATTATAGACTCACGCTATAAAACTAAATCAGGTATTACAACGTCAAGTACTTTTAGAGATATTAAAGCAAACCACAAAATATCGAGTATAGAAAACACTTTAAGAAATGTGGTTATTTTTGTAAACGAAAATAATACATTCTTTACCATAAGTAAAGAAGAACTACCTAGCGAATTACGTTTGGATATGTCTAAAAAAGTTGAAGCAGCCAATATACCAGAAACAGCTAAGATTAAGTATTTTATGGTTGGTTGGTAGTTTTAAAAATAAGCTTAATAAACAACTCTATTAAAACAAATAAATGCCCAAAACATACTTATTCAATACAAAAAGAAGATATTTATTTCAAATTTAGTTTTTGGTTTATTATAGATTAGTCTCTTTTTTATTGGCCATAGGTCTTGAAGAAAAAGTAAAACATTTAGATTATTTCTATTTGTTTTTAGAAATAGCATACATAGCATTATATTTTTACAATAAAATAAACCAATACTTAAAAATAAAATAATCACTAAAAAGCATTTTAATTTGGAAGAACTATCTGGAATAGAAAGAAAATTTGGTAACATTAAATTAGATTCTAATACAAAAACCATTTACAATTAACACTCAAATTATTGATGAAGATTCACTTAAAATTTTAAATACGTTTTTAGAACCTTTCTAAACATCAAAACCATGAATCCACTTTTTTCCAAATTTTTAGTTGACATTGCTCGTAAAAGACTATCAACTAATAAATTAAAAGTTGAAAATGCAACACCAAGACTACTTGTAAAGACGGTTAACAATATAAAAGTTGAAATTCGTCACGCAGTGAGAGAATATATATTCATTATTATAGGAGTGTTTTCAGCTGGTTTTGGGCTAAAGGGATTCTTACTACCAAACAATTTTATAGATGGTGGTGCTACTGGAATTTCATTACTTTTAGAAAACACCACAAGCTTATCTATTAGTTCTTTATTGATTGCTGTAAATATTCCGTTTATTATTTTAGCTGCCAAAACTATTGGTAAAAAATTTGCCATTAAAAGTATTATCGCAATAACGCTATTGGCTTTAGTTGTTCATTTTATAGAATATCCAACCATTACAGAAGATAAATTACTTATTTCTATATTTGGTGGTTTCTTTTTAGGCTCTGGTATTGGCTTAGCTATGAGAGGTGGTAGCGTAATTGATGGCACAGAGGTTTTAGCTATTTTTATAAGCAGAAAATTATCAATCACTATTGGTGATGTACTGTTTTTAATAAACTTAATTATATTTTCTTTTGGTGCCTATATTCTTTCTATTGAAACTGCCTTATACGCTATACTTACTTATTTATCTGCTGCAAAAACAGTTGATTTTGTTGTTGACGGTGTAGAAGAGTACGTAGGTGTAACTATTATTTCGACACATCACAACGCGTTACAGCATATGCTAATAAATAAACTTGGTCGTGCCTGTACAATTTATGCAGGAAAAGGCGGTTTTGGGTCTCATGGTAAAAGCTATGACAAAGACATTATTTACACAATTGTAACTAGGCTCGAGCTTGCAAAATTACACACTGAAATAGATAAAATCGATAAAGATGCATTTATTGTTATGGGTATTGTAAAAGACTTAAGAGGTGGTATGATTAAGAAAAAACCAATGAAATAGAAGTTTAAGTTGTAAACAAAACTTTTAAAATGAAAAATAAAAAATACACTATACAAAGCAGTCCATTTGTTGTTCCAACAACTGATGGCAAACTAATAGAAGAACATTTTGGGCACGCTACAGATGGCAACAAAGACATAAGTATTGCACACATGGTTGCACCAGCAGGTTGGAGCGAACCGTTTCAAACACCAGCGTTCGACGAATATACTTATATAATAAAAGGTAAAAAGCAATTTATTATTGAAGGTGAAGAACTAATTTTAGAAGCTGGACAATCTATTAAAATTGAAAAAAACACACGTGTGCAATACTCTAATCCATTTACTATAGCTTGCGAATATATTGCGATTTGTACTCCCGCATTTTCTATGGATTTAGTAAACCGAGAGGAATAACCATGGCGAATCCAATAGTTAAAATTATAGGAACTTCTTTAAATGCGATAAGCTATGTTGCGCCAAAATATGCTTCGGCGAAAGCCTTATATTTATTTTCTACTCCTAGACAAGGTCGTGTGTTAGAAAATCAAAGAGCGTTTTTAGATTCCGCAGAAAAAATTCAACTCAAATATAAGGACCTCAACATTTCTACTTACCAATGGAAAGGTAGTGCTAAAACTATTTTACTAGCTCATGGTTGGGAAAGTAATACATACCGTTGGAAAATGTTAATTAATAAACTTAAAACATTACATTATAATATTGTTTCGCTTGATGCTCCTGCTCATGGTGCTTCTAGCGGGAAGCAATTTAATGCTATTTTATATTCTGAATGCATTAACGTAGCTGCTCAACATTATAAACCACAGATAATAATTGGTCATTCTGTTGGAGGTATGTCTACTGGCTTTTATCAACACACATATCAAAATAAAGATTTAGAAAAACTTGTTCTATTAGGTGCACCTTCAGAATTTAAAGGCGTTTTTAAACGTTATGTAGAGATGATGGGCTACAATAAACGTATTGAAAACGGACTAAATAACTTGGTAGTAAAACGGTTTAATAAACAACCTTCTCATTTCTCTTTAGCTAATTTTGCAAAAAATATAGAGACACAAACGCTAGTTATTCATGATGTTGAAGATAGAATAATTCCGTTTAGTGATGCCGAAATGATTGTTAAAAATCACAAAAACGTTAACTTTATTTCTACAAAAGGATATGGTCATGGCTTAAAAAACGAAGTAGTTAACAACCATATTCTAGAATTTATAACGCGTTAAATTGTAACTTTACAACATGGAAAAAAAACTCACCAGACTTAATAAATACCTTAGCGAAGCTGGCTATTGTTCGCGTAGAGAAGCAGATAGACTTATAGATGCCAGACGCGTAACTATAAATGGTACTGTTCCAGAATTAGGCACAAAAGTTACCCAAAGTGATGTTGTAGAAGTCGATGGCAAATCTATTACAGAACGAAAAGCCGATTTTGTATATCTCGCTTTTAATAAACCTGTTGGTATTGTTTGCACCACAGATACTCGCGTAGAAAAAGATAATATTATCGACTTTATAAAATACCCAAAACGTATTTTCCCAATTGGTCGCTTAGACAAACCTAGCGAAGGTTTAATTTTTTTAACAGACGATGGTGATATTGTAAATAAAATTCTTCGTGCTAGTAATAACCACGATAAAGAATACTTAGTTACGGTAGATAAGCCAATATCACAAACTTTTATAAAACGAATGGCTAGTGGTATTTATCTTGAAGATTTAGATAAAACCACTAAAAAATGTACAGTTCGAAAAATAAATTATAACACCTTCACCATTATTTTAACGCAAGGCTTAAATAGGCAAATTCGACGCATGTGCGAATATCTTACTTACGAAGTAACCTCGCTTAAACGCACGAGTATTATGAACATAAAACTTGATGTGCCAGTTGGTGAATTTCGTGAATTTACAGCTGGAGAATTAAAAACTTTAAACATGCTTTTAGCAGATTCAGATAAGCATTACAATGAGCAGAAAGGCATAAAAAAAATTATAAAAAATGAAGTAACTGAAACTAGAAAAATTCATTCTATTAATAGAAGAAAAGACAAACCTATACAAGATTAATATATGCGCCTAAACTCTTACCTTTTCCACATTGCTTTTCCCATTCACAATTTAAAAGCCTATCGCTATTTTTACCGCAATATTAAAACTGCGAAAAAAGCATAACAGTTATTATTTATTGCAAAGTATAAATTTTTAATATGGATAACACAAATGCCGTTTACAGCAAACTTGGTTACAGACCCTCATTATCGCGTTGTTGTACCTTAGGATGCTTTCTCCTTGCATTCGCTAAAAATTTAAAACACAATGAGTATTTATTTAACACGGCAGCACATTCATTTAAAAAAAACACTTTCGATTAATCTGATGCAAAAAACGCTTAGGAGTTTAATTTCTAAGTTTTTCTGCTATTAAAAAGGGCAAATAGATACTAAAAAAATAGGGGATTAAAATTGCTTCTACTACTATTAAATATACTGGCCAATCTCCTAAAAAATCTAATAAAGATGCAGCGTTTGGCTTTTTGTTTAAATAGGAATAATTAGAACCTAACACATAATTTATTACGAAAAGTACTGCCATATAAACTTGCAAAGCTAAGAAAGATTTAAAAATACTTTTAAAAGTTGGTCGCATTTTAAAAATAAAAATGGCATAAAAAATTATAATTAATAATCCTAAATGCGCAATCCAATATCTAAAATAATCGAAGCTTGGAAAACCAACAGGTATGTCTGGTGTAATTACTGCTTGAGATGTTCCGGCGATAATCCAAAATAGTAAAATTTCAAACAACCAATATTTTCTACTTTGAGTAAACACAATAATAAAAAGCGCCATAAAACTGCATAGAAACAGTGGTAAATCTGTTGCCAAATTATAATTACCTTTAAAGGTGAGATGGATATGAAATGCTAAAACCGTTAGCGAGACAAAGAAACCTAAGCCTTTAAAAATAAGATTTTGTTGCTTCTGGTTGCACTTATTTTTAGAAAACCAGATTAAAATAATAGCAAATATTACAGCAAAAAACATAGGTATTAAATGCTGAAGGGTTCCTATTTGGGTAGAGCCGGAATAATTAATCGGTTGAAAATTCACGCTACAATGTACGAATTGAAATTTTATGTGTTCTAGGTTCTGTTAGAGTTCAGCATTCATATTTGTGTCAACGGATGATTATATCGAGTCTCTCTGAGAAACGAAGAGATAAGATCGATATATATTGTTAGCACTCGTTAGTTATTTATTTAAAGTCCAAATCAGAGCTTTTTCTTTGGTTGCCCTAAAAATTGTATTATGCTGTTCTTCGGGTTCATCTGAATACTTCCATACTAATCTATGATTTGAATTTTCTAATTTTTTATTCAGTTCTCTTATGTGTGGTGAAATGTCAACTGCATCAGAACCTGCAAACCAAAGTTTCTTTTTCTGTTCATAATCTTCTTTTACTAATGAATCAAAGTTTTTAACCAAATACTGTTCGTTATACCACAAAGCTGGATCCATCGCTATATAATAGTCAAACATATTATTGTCCAAGAGAAAAGTCTCTATAACAAATATTCCTGCGGCAGATTCACCAATAATTGCTCTTTTATCATTTGTTCGATATTCATTATTTATTTTGTTAAAAAGTTCATTTTTTATAAAACTTCTAAAGTTATTTGAGCCACCTGGATTGGGAATGTATTTTAAGTCATATTCTATTTCTGTTGGACCAGATAAGTCTCTTCGTCTTTCCGTATTTTCAATTCCAACCAAAATGTAAGGTGGTATTTTGTTTTCACTAATCAATTTAGCTAAAGTATTTGCTATATGTGGAAAATCTTCTTTTATCCCACCGTCTGGCATATAAAGTACTGGAAAGCTATCCGTTGATTCATTGTAACTTGTTGGTGTCCAAATATTGATTACTCTGTCTTCGTTTACAAACTTCGAACTTATGGTTAAACTGTCGTGTTCTGGAACTGGATCGTTATAAACGATTCCTTTGTTTTTACAGCTAATTATCAAAGTTGCAATAAATAGAGCGAAGATTCCTTTTTTCATTTTTGTTTGGTTTTTTTTAAATGAGTGCTAACAGTTTTGTGTATGATTAGTGGCGTGTTTAAGCACCTAAATTAGTAAACAAAAACGAACGCGAGAAAATTCCGAAGGAATTTTCCAAGTAGGCAACGACCAAAGCAATTAATTATACACGTTGTTAGGCAACGTTAATTATTTTTGAATATCCTGAATTTAAATATGATTTTCCTTCTGAACAACGAAAAGACATGTCTTTACATAATAAATTCCCTAAACCAATGATGAATTGACATGTATAACTAAATCGAACTAGCTCATTCCCAACATGGTTTTTTAAATCAATATTCATAATATTTGATCTCCATATCCCAATGTTTCTTTTTAATAAATCTAATTGAGGTTTTGGAACACTATATGGATGCCATACGCCATACAAATGTTTGTAATTTAAGTCATTACGCATTCTTGATAACCAACTATAATTATTTATACCGACATAATTTAAATTAAATATTAGTTCATCAAGTTTAAGTGAAATATCTTGAATGTCACTAGAAGAATTTGTGCTCAACATTTGAAGATTCAATTCTTTTATTTTTTCTCCAAATAATTTCCATAAAGTAATATGAGAACCGCCAGTTTTGTTGACATTTTGTTTTTTACAATTTAATGTATAAGTATTATCTACGTAATTAATTAAATAATATCCATTTTCAATATTAACACCATTTAAATTCCCAAATACATTCGCGACTTTACTAATTGATGAAGTTGTAGAGCCATCAAGTTGCGTTAATGAATAACCAAGTAGACGCAGAATTAAATGTGCTGAATAGAATGCAGAATAGTATTGTTTAATTAAGATCCAACAAACTGATTTAGGTAAAATTTTAAGATCATCAATTTTTATGATACTTTCCAACGCAGATGTTGAAAACCTATTGCAATCATGTGAAATTGGTTTCAAAAATAGATTTCGATCGTACGAGCTTAAAATAAACTCATCAGTCGCTACTGGCGAATGAATCTGATAATCATTTCCATCCTTAATCCAATCATTTAAGTTTTTAGAATTATTGACTATTACATTATGTAAACCGTGAGCCCAAAATGGACGAAAAGCATCATCGATATACATAGTTATAAAGTAAAGTCAGTTTTCATACATTCAATTAAGTAGTTTCCTAATTCCTTATAACTACTTCCTGGACTAGTGATTTTTGTTATTTTTAATTTAGAAAAAAGAGGACTTAAAATTTCAGAAAATGCATCTTGAGAATAATTTGAATACCTGTCTTTTGTTCTTTGAGCAACATGAGGAAATATAGCAATAATTGCTTTGAAAACCGTTGAATTTGTTATAGAACCTTGTATGTCATTAGTTCTCAATCCTTTTATAAAAGATGAAATGTATGCGTTGCATATTTCATATATTTCATAAGCATCTTTATCTCCAAAGTTTTTTGTTATAGGTTTAAAAGAAGAATTAAATGTTACTCTCGATATTTTGGTTCTAGATTTTTTTGCTGGACTTGTTAAACCCAATAAACTACTTTTTGAATCAGAATGAAATAGGTCAAAAATTTCTCTAAGTTGTTGTTCTAAATCCGTTTCATATTCAGCGAGATTTTTAATATCGAATAACAATTCATTAGGTACTGGTTTTTGTTGTGTATTAATATCTATAAATATTCTAGATTCATCTCTTCTGCTAAGTCCATTGTAAATAACAACTGGCACTCTTACGGAAGTTTTTGCTTTAGAAAAACCATAAACTCTATGTTGTCCATCTAATACTAAAAAGGCTTTTGGATGTTCTAGGAATTTAACAGTTTTACCTTTACTAACAATCTCTAATTCAGCATCTGGTTGAGCAGATAAAATAATCGCAGTTGGTATAGTTCCCATTCCATTGTCTATATAATCTGCGATGCTTTGAGCTCTTTTCTCGTCTAACAATCTTTGAAATCCTTCTTTAGGATTATCATCTCTAGTAGAAACAAAACAAGTTTTCGCGAGTATTTCCGATGGAATAGTTAATGTGTAAAATCTATGATCTCCTTGTGAGACCAAACTTATTGAATATTTATGTTCTGTCATTTCAATGGGTTTTTCATAATGTTGCCTAACAATAATATACAGAACATAATGTTCTATATACTTCCAATATACAGTATATATAACATAATGTTATATATATCTTTTATAAATTTTTAAGAATCAAGAGGGTTTTTTATTTTTTTAAACGTTGCAGTAACCACATGCGTATAAATCTCGATTGTCTTGCTAAAAAGCAGCAGAGTAAAATGCTGTTTCGTTTGGTTTAAAACAAAGATAGCAGAAAAGAAGTAAACTTTAAGTTTAGCGCTTAATTGCTATTTTTTACATGGTTGTGGTTAGTTTTTTATTGTTTAATCAACACCATACTTGCTTATATGATGATACTTATAGAAGCACTTTAGTAAAAAAACCGTATCAATTTCAATAATTATTACATCGCTCTGTGGCGTTCTCTTGCTAACAAAGTATTTTTAAGAAGCATAGCAATAGTCATAGGTCCTACACCACCTGGAACTGGTGTTATAAAACTTGCTTTTTTGCTTACGTTTTCGAAATCTACATCTCCTGTAATAACATAACCTTTAGGATGCGTTTCGTCTGGGACACGTGTAATACCAACATCTATAATAACAGCATCGTCTTTTACCATTTCTGCTTTTAAAAAGTTTGGCACTCCTAATGCCGAAATAATAATATCTGCCTGAGATGTTATTTGTGTGATATTTTTAGTGTGACTGTGTGTTAAGGTTACTGTAGAATTTCCTGGAAATCCTTTTCGACCCATTAAAATACTCATTGGTCTTCCAACAATATGAGAACGACCAATTACAACAGTATGTTTTCCTTTTGTTGACACATCGTAACGGTCTAAAAGTTCTAAAATACCAAAAGGTGTTGCCGGAATAAAGGTTGACATATCTAACGCCATTTTTCCAAAATTCATTGGGTGAAAACCATCGACATCTTTTTCTGGATGTACAGCCATTAATACTTTTTGAGTGTCTATTTGGTCTGGAAGCGGTAATTGAATTATAAATCCATCTATATCGTCATTATTATTTAAATCTTCAATTTTATCTAATAACTCAACCTCACTTGTTGTGTTAGACAAACGCACCATTGTAGACTCGAAACCAACACGCTGGCAAGCACGTACTTTACTACCAACATATGTTAAACTTGCACCATCGTTTCCAACAATAACTGCTGCTAAATGCGGTACTTTCTCGTTGTTAGCTTTCATCTTGTCGACTTCAGCTTTGATTTCGTCTTTAATGTCGTTACTTACTTTTTTACCATCAAGTATAGTCATGTGTTCAGTCTCCAGTTAGCAGTCTTCAGTTGGCAGCCTGCATTTATATTAAATAAACAAAAAGTTAAAATAAGAGTAAACTGACTACTGAAGACTGCTTACTACTTACTTATTTATCTCATATTTTTCATCGCATTCATCATTGCCTTTCCTTTTCCGCCTTGCATCATTTTCATCATCTTGCTCATTTGTTCAAATTGCTTAAGTAATTGATTTACTTGTGTAACAGATGTTCCAGAACCTTTTCCAATTCGTTTTTTACGGCTTGCGTTTATTAAAGAAGGGTTTGTTCTTTCTTTAATAGTCATAGAGTGAATAATAGCCTCGATGTGTTTAAAAGCATCATCGTCTATATCTACATCTTTCATCATTTTTCC
>Ga0114957_1001891_pt1 | contig 21340 bp, 8 predicted proteins | sample BantaG_FD_87175 | JGI IMG/M metagenome (GOLD analysis project Ga0114957, IMG submission 87175) | Marine algal microbial communities from Bantry Bay, Ireland - BantryBay_4 metaG | ecosystem: Host-associated > Algae > Red algae > Unclassified | place: Bantry Bay, Ireland | collected 2014-11-21 | reverse complement strand
TTGACAAGCAAGAAAGATACACCTACCTCAAACTGGAAGAGTCTACTTTCAATAGTCTGATCGCACCAGACTTGAAATCAGAATTTGTTTTCTATCGTAACGAAGGTATTAAAAATCTCATTTTAGACCTTTCTTTGGTCGAATACGTCGATTCTTCCGGATTATCCGCCATTCTTACCGCAGAGCGCTTATGGAAAGACTTTGGAACTTTTGTAATTACTGGTGTAGTGAGTGACAACATAAAAAAATTAATCTCTATTTCTCGATTGGATACCGTTTTGACCATCATTCCTACCCGACAGGAAGCTATTGACTATATATTGATGGACGAAATTGCTCGTGAGATCGATTCAGACACCGACGAAACTTGATAACATCAAAGCCCGCTGTTTCTAAATACGATTGTTATGACCTTTGAAGTGACCATATTGGGTTCTAACGCTGCAGTACCTGCGTTTGGCCGACACCCTTCTGCTCAGGTACTCAATGTCAATGAGCAATATTATCTGATTGACTGTGGGGAAGGTACTCAGATTCGGATGAATGACTACCAGGTTCGCCGGCATCGGATCAATCAGATTTTTATCAGCCATCTCCATGGTGACCATATCTTTGGCTTAATTGGCTTGTTGACTTCTTATAGTTTGAAACAACGAAAGGAGCAAATGGAAATTTTTGGTCCTGCTGGCATTCAGGAATTTCTGGAGGTCCAAATTAAACACAGTAGATCCCACTTAACTTATCCGCTAAGTATACACGTTGTAGATCCAACCCAGTCCACCCTGATTTTTTCTGATGAAAATGTGATGGTTACCAGCATTCCTCTGGATCACCGCATTCCTGCCTGCGGCTACCTTTTTCGTGAAAAAGCCCGTTTATTAAATGTTATTCCCGAAAAATTGACAGAATACGGAATCGATTTCAAACAGATTAATGAAATAAAAAAAGGAGGAAATGGTGTGAATGTTGCTGGAGAAGTTTTTGAAAATAAATTGCTAACGCTTCCTCCTTATATCGCCCGTTCTTACGCTTATTGCTCTGATACTGCTTACAAACCGGATATTATTCCACTTCTAAAAAATATTGAGCTGCTTTACCACGAGGCGACTTTTGCGGAAGATAAAGCCGAAAATGCCATCACTACCAGGCACAGTACGGCCAAACAGGCGGCGATGATTGCCCGTGATGCGGCAGTACAAAAATTACTGATCGGACACTTCTCCTCTCGTTATCACGATCTGAATGTATTACTAAACGAGGCAAAAACTATTTTTTCTAATACACAGCTGGCTCTGGAAGGTGTCACTTTTTCAATTGAATTAAGAAGGTCTGCGTAAGTTATAAATTTAACTTTTGTCCAATTTGTGACAATTGGTACAACAATAATCAGACGTTGATCTAACATATTTACCCTCAAACCTTTACAAGGACAAGCTAATTTTGTAAATTTGTCTTTCATCAAGAAACTTATATGTACCAAAGTTAGAAACTCTGGCTAATTGATGATTAACTTTTCCCCCTTAGACTTATGTTGATTTCATTACAATCGTCCCTTAAACTGATTACGATTAAAATTGACTTTCTGACAGATAGTTAACTTCCTGCGTAAGCTTTACTTACTAATCTAAACACAACCACCCATTACTGTTTTGAAGATTGATTGCTATCAATCTTCAGGTATGCTTGTCTTTCCTGTTGGTACCATTTAGGGGCTGACAAAAAATTACAAGTTTAACAAGATAACAATTATCAGCAAGGCTCCCCGGTGGTAATTGTCGGAATTTAACCGCTGAATACAACCGAAACGAATTCTTACAACTTGGGTCATCCTGTATGATGCCCATACCACAACTTACATCCTATGAGTCACGCAAGCGACGTCAGGCATTTTTTATGCAATTCATTTAATTATTTTTCAAGCACATGGGGACCAGTGGTATTGGTACTTTTAATAGCTTTTAGTTCTTGGTCTTTTACCGACTCCAAACGTTGGCATGCTGAGAAAGTGTGTAAAAATTTAGCTCATAGCATTGTCAGTTACAGCGATTGTGAAGATGATCTAGAACCACCCGTATTGACTGGTGTACCTATTGATCAAATGGCCGAATGCAATAATATACCTGCTGTTCCCATCGTAACGGCTACTGACAATTGTACCGTTGATCCAGAAGTTATTTTAACACAAGAAAGAGACCAGGGGGATTGTCCCGGTGAGGCTATTTTGCGTCGTACTTGGACCGTTTATGATGAAAATGGAAATGTAGCGTTTGCTACTCAGGTAATTACCCTCCGCGATACCGATCCTCCAAAGGTGTTTGGGGTACCTGCTTCTGTTGATGCTACCTGTAATGCCTTGCCACCGGTAGTAATCGTAACGGCTACGGACAACTGTACAGATGATGAGGATTTGGATGTTTCATTTGAAGAAGAGAGAATTGATGGAGCTTGTGATCATACGTTTGTATTACGTAGAATCTGGCGGGTCGCAGATGAATGTGGAAACGAAGTAGAAGAAATTCAAACCATTACCGTTTCCGATAACGAAAGCCCGGAACTCATAAATGTTCCTGGAAATATTACTGTAGATTCAGCCAACGGAGAAACTATTCCGAATCCAGCGAATGTTACTGCAAACGATAATTGTGATGACGCACCCAGCGTCATACTGGAGGAATCATCCGAAATGAATGGTTGTGAAACAATCATTACCCGCACCTGGACGGTGACCGATGACTGTGGTAACGAATCATCTGATAGTCAGATAATCACGGTATTATGTGATGAGTCTTGTGATGCGGATGCGGGCAGCCTTACACCAAATCCCGAGATGTATTGTCTGATCGGTTCTACGGTTAATCTCAATGCTTTGCAAACAAATGATCCGGTAATTCCAGCGGGCTATAACTTATTATATGTATTGACCAGTGGACCAGATTTACTGATTCAGGATGTGCAGCCTACGCCGGACTTCATCGTCTCCGTACCAAATAACTATACTATTCATACCCTGGTTTATGATCCGAATACGCTTGATTTGGGAATTATCAATGCAGGGTCAACTACAGGATTTGATGTCAATGACTTATTAATTCAGGGAGGTGGTGATATTTGCGCCGCACTGGATGTTATGGGTGCGCCCGTTGTCGTAACGGCAGATTGTGGTTGCCAAAATCCAGTGATCGAAAATGTAGTTGCCCGTAATGCAAGTTGTGGAAATATGACTGGCTCTATCAGCATCGAGATGGTGGAACCCAATGATGATTATTCCTACCAATGGTCTGCTACTCCCGGAAATCTTAACAGCACTGGTAATCAACAAAATAATTTACCTGGAGGTGCTTATCAAGTAACAATCACCGAAATAAGTGACAGTAGTTGCGAAACCGTTCGTGATATCTTTGTAGGAAATACAGATGGACCTGCTCCGACTACCGTACTTTCTACGCCTGCTACTTGTACTTTTTCTAATGGTACGGCCAACCTGATTCCTACTGCACTTAATTATACCTGGTTATTTGATGGACTTATGACACCCGTTCGTTCTGACTTGAAAGCAGGCGTTTATACGGTCCTGGTAGAAGATTCTTCACAACCAGCATGTATTAATTTTATACAAGTAACGGTTCAGTCTATTCAGGAATTTACGACCACCGTCAATATCGGACAAGAACCTGATTGTTCTGAAAACACGGGTACCGCTACGGTTTCTGTTTCGGGAGGAAGTGGAAACTATACTTTTCTTTGGAGTGATGGAATTTCATTGAACAATGCTAGTCGTAACGACTTATCCGCCGGGGCGTACAGCGTATTAATTACAGATGATGAAACGGGTTGTATAGATGAAATTATTTTTTCTATTGATAATGGAGATGTTTCGGAAGCGGAGATTGTGATTAATACGGATCTGGCTCCTGATTGTCCTGCCAGTTTTGATGGAACGATTGCATATGATATAATCCCTGCTCCTGGATTTGCATTGCCATTTACTGTGGAAATAAAAAATATTGATAATGTAGCCGTTACAAATGGAATGTTAAGTTCAGGAAATTATTGCTTGCTGGTTTTTGATGCAAACAACTGTTTGGCTGCTTCTGATTGTTTTGAAGTGAAACAACCGGAAGCAATTGATGTGCAGGTTTCCGTAGTAGAAGCGGCTACTTGTGAAGGTGGTGGAGCCATTCGTTTAGCAACAACGGGAGGAGGAGGAGATTACAAGTACGACTGGGCGGATGTTCCGGGTATGATTAATGCTGAAACGCGTACAGATTTAACTGGTGGAGATTATTCGCTTACTGTAACGGATGGACTGGGTTGTACGGTAGTAGTGGAAAATATCAATATTCCATCACCTGCTGATTGTACAGAATGTGAAAATCCGATCGTGACTAATATTGTGGTAATTGAAGCTACTTGTGATAATTCGGATGGAACAGCAACAATTGATCTGAATGTAAATACGGCAGATTACCGTTTTTCCTGGACACCAAACGTCAGTAATAATGCAACGGCAACCGGACTTTCTGCCGGAACTTACCTGGTGATGATTACTGATTTAGAAACAGAAACTTGTTCCACTATTGTAACGTTTGCGGTGGGTAATGAAAATGGGCCAGAAATAGAAAATACTACGATTACCCCAGCTGATTGTCTGGCAGAGGATGGTACCGTAACGATATCTCCTGATGATTTTACGTATCAATGGAGTGATAATACGATTACCAATAATCGGGACGATCTTGCGGCAGGTAATTATTTTGTAACCGTAACGGATCCAAATACGAATTGTATCAACGTTGTTAATATAGTGGTTCCTTCGGAAAATAGTCTGGAAGTTCAAGCCAACATAAACCAGCAATCTACTTGTGGAGACAACAACGGTTCGGTATCAATCCTTGTAACGGGTGGTAGCGAAGATTATAATTATAGCTGGGGTTCTGATAATACACGGAATGATTTGGCTGCGGGTATATATAGTGTTACCGTAGTGGATCCAGCAAGTGGTTGTCAGACAGATATTGTGTTTGTCCTTGAAGATCAATTAAGCACAGCGACAATTTCGCTGGAAAGCAATACGGTTCAACTTTCTTGTGCAGGTGATACCAATGGTACCGTTAATTTTACAGTCAATCCAAACGCTGATTTTAATGGTATTCCAAATGCCGTAATTGTCAATCCGGACGGAGACGAAGTAGACAACGGCGAACTTATTCCTGGAAATTACTGTATTCTGGTTTTTGATGCGAATAACTGTCTGGTAACACAGGACTGTTTTGAGGTGATAGGTCGGAATTTACTGGATATTGACATTCAAACGAATGACGAATCTTGCAGCGACAAAGGATCTATTCTGGTTGCTACGATGGGTGGCAATGCTCCTTACACGTTCGACTGGTCGGATGTTTCGGGTAACAATAATGATTCGGATCGAAACAATCTGGATGGTGGAAATTATTCTCTGACGGTAACCGATGCTTCCGGATGTACCGCAGTAGCAGAAAATATTATTCTAGAAAATGCAACAGGTTGTAATGACTGCGAAGAGCTGGAAGTGACGAGTATTGTCGTACGGGAAGCAACCTGTAACAACAATGATGGAGCAGCAACCATTGACCTTAATCTAAATACAGATGACTATACGTTCAACTGGATGCCCAACGTGGCAAATGGTGCGACGGCGACTGGTCTATCCGCTGGTACTTACGAAGTGGAAATTATTAATAATGAAAATGAAAGTTGTACCACCACGGTAGAATTTGCGGTAGGGAATTCGGATGGTCCTGAGACCACCAGTATTGATATATTGTCTGCTACTTGTTTGGCGCAGGACGGATCAGTAACGCTACTGCCAACCGATTATACTTACACCTGGAGTGATAATCAAGTGACGAATAGTCGAGGCGATTTAGCAGCCGGTACTTATTTTATTACGGTAAATGATGTCGCTACCAATTGTCTGGATGTCATCGCTGTAGTCGTTGCATCAGAAAATGGATTAGAAGCAACCGCTACGATTAATCAAAACCCTCAATGTGGCGAAAATAATGGATCGGTATCTATTGAGGTGACTGGAGGAAGTGGAAACTATGGCTACAGCTGGGGGGGAAGTAATACGCGTGACAATCTCGCTTCTGGTATTTATAATGTTACCGTGGCAGATCCTGAAACGGGTTGTTCTACGGAATTATTATTTGCACTCAACGACAATGTACCAAATGCAGAAATCAATATCGAAAACGAAAACGAAATTGTTACCATTTCCTGCGCCGGAGATGCCAATGGAGCCGTTGAATTTAATGTATTTCCTGATGCTGATTTTGACGGAACGCCACAGGTTACAATTGTAGATGAAAACGGAGTCGAACAAATAAATGGTGCGCTAAATATTGGAACCTATTGTATTCTGGTAACGGACGATACCGGTTGTCTGGCCGCTCAGCGTTGCTTTGCAGTAGAAGGAAATGAACTACTCGATATCGATGTGATCGCTTTGGATAAAACCTGTTTAATCGATGGTTCAATAAGTCTCGTTACTACCGGTGGAGTAGCCCCTTTCACTTTTGACTGGGCAGACATTGCCGGGAATGATAATGGTTCGGATCGAACAGGTTTATCGCCAGAATCTTATAGTGTTACGATTACCGATAGCGAAGGATGTAGGGTGGTTGTAAATGATATTGATATCATAGATACTTGTATACCTGCTGACGATTGTGATACCCCAATTTTAGAAAATACAGTAAAGGTCGCCGCTAGCTGTGGTCAGTCTAATGGTTCGGTTTTCCTGGAAATGATTGGTGATAACGAAGCGTTTACGTATAATTGGACACCGAATGTTAGCGAAAATGCTTTTGCCAATAATCTTCCTGCGGGCGTATATAGTGTAGTGATTAGTCGGTTGAGTGATCCGACTTGTCAGACGACTACCACTTTTGCTATTTCCAATGCAGATGGCCCGCAACCAGAAATCATTTCTACGACACCCGCTACTTGTAATGAAACAAACGGTACCGCAGTTCTGGGTCCTGTTAATTATCAATACGAATGGTGTAATGGATTAACTGGATTTAGTGTAAATAATTTACCTGCTGGTTCCTGTTTTGTGACGGTAACTGATTTTTCTACGGGATGTTTAAATTATGTAGAAATTGTAATTGAAGCATTTAATCCACTAGCGGTCACTGTCAATATTGATGAACTTCCCGGTTGCAATGACAACGACGGTGAAGTTAGTATTGATGTAGCCAACGGAAGCACCAGTTATACTTATGCGTGGAGCGATGGAGGAGGAGGCGCCAGCCGGGATGATTTGACGGCCGGATTCTATACCGTCACAGTCACTGACAATGGTTCTACGGGATGTGAGCAGATTGCTACTTTTGTTTTGTTAAATGAAGTGGATGCTGCGGCAACCGTTACAATTGATGCAAATCCAGTATTGCTAAATTGTATTGGTAATGAAGATGGGATGGTTGATTTTTCCGTAACGACAGGAACTGGATTTACGGAGCCTTTTTCCACTACGATCTTTACCGATAATGGAGTAGAAGTTGATAACGGAACTTTGGGAATCGGCGCATATTGCATCGTAGTTTCAGACGCCGATGGTTGTATTGCGGGGCAGGAATGTTTTAATGTAGAGGAGCCAACGGCGATTGTTTTAGATATTATTACACAAAACGAAACTTGCGATACTACTGGGATGATCTTCGTAGTAGCAAGTGGTGGTAACGGAAACTATACGTACGACTGGCAAGATATTCCAGGTCCTACGGATTCTGCCGATCGTACCAATTTGACCGTTGGTGCTTATACCCTGATTGTGACCGACCAAAATGGTTGTACCGCCATTGCAGATAATTTACCCATTATTGATGAATGTAGTAATTGTCCGAATGCGGATACGGTAAATGTCAATCTTCCAGTCAATAGTCTGACGGAATATTGTTTTGAACTAGAGTCTTGTTTTGATTCAATGGACGTTACTTTTGAATTACAGGAGGGCGGCTTTGCGGGACTCAGCGATTTTGGTACCTGGGATCTGAACGCAGCAGGTTGTTTAACCTATACTTCAAACGGGTTGCCTGGAACTGGAATTGATACGATTTGTATTATTGCCAATGACAATGGTTTACCGGATACGACTTGTGTTATTATTTCTATTACCACAGATTGTGGAATATCAAACGGTGATACCCTGGTACTTCCTACCTTCGATTGTGAGGCGGGAGCAGACTTCTGTTTACCCATCGGTATATTAGACATAGACCAATACGAAATTACGGATAACGGAATGTTCTACAACGGTAATTTTATTGGTTGTCAGAGTGATACTTCGTTGACTTACCGTTTTGATAATTTCCTAATTGACTTTACAGCAGGTCCCTACGAACTAACGGGATGGCCCGTAAATGGTGGCAATGTAGCCGTCGATACGTTCTTTACGATCGCCGAATTATTTAACACACTTTCTTCCTTGGATCCTGCCGGAAACTGGGAACTGGAAGGCAATAATATTATCACCCGTAGCATTAATGGAACTTACGGTGCGATGGCATTGCGGTCTTATGCCTCTTCTGATCAGCGCCTTATTCAGGGAGAAATTAATATTGATAACGATGGAACACAGCTATCACTTGATGCAGGCTTTCATCAGCTCATCACCCTGGATACGCTAGAAGGATGTGTTGATACCTTTAATGTATTGGTAGATTGCCGTAACTGTCCCGGTATCTATACTGGTCCTGTAGAATTGGTCGCTGAAAATTGCGATGGTACCGCACCTGTCTGCGTAGATCTTTCTATCAATCAAATTATTGACTACCGGATCACCGATAATGGGGCAATTTATTCTGGAGGATTTTTGGGATGCGACATTGACTCATTGGTCCAGTACGATGTAACCAATTTATTCGAACTAAATCTTTTTAGTGTGGAAGAATGGTCTGCTCAAGGGGAAGTATTTAGTGCTGATAACTTAACGAGTCCCCAGCAGCTGGTTGATTCGATGAACACATGGTTTCCCGCTGGAAACTGGAGACTGGATGAATTTCTGATTCTTGGTGATAACTTTAACAATAATTATGGTACTGCGGTAATTACGCTGGGTGGCATACCGATCGAAAATATAGAGCCGGGATTACAGCCCGTTCCAAATGGATTAGAATTGGCGATTGATACCGGTTTTCATCAAATAATCGTAGAAAATTTACGCGAAGGTTGTGTTGATACATTAGCGTTAAACGTAATCTGCCGACCTTGTTTAGAGGATGTTTATCTGGGAGAAACAGAAATAGCATCTGCCGAATGTGAAGCGCTTACACCAATTTGTCTGGAACTGACAGTACCACAAATTCTAAATTATGAAGTAACCGATAACGGACTTCCTTATACCAACGGCTTCCTGGGTTGTAATGTTGATACAACCGTACTTTACGACGGAATTGCATTTAGTACAACCAATGCTTACACCCTCAACAGCTGGCAAGTCAACAACAACTTCTTCTCAATGGGTCAGTTTAATGGTCTGAACGAATTACGGGACAGTATGAATGTCTGGGACCCTGCGGGTGATTGGGTTTTACGAGGCACTGAACTGATCGGAGGAGATTTGAATAATATATATGGTGATATGGTTGTCTCACAATTTGGGATAATCATCGATACTGCAGAGCCAGGATTTAATCTGCAGCCACAAGGTGCACAGATGGAACTGGATACGGGAATACATCAAATTATCCTGAGAGATTCTATCGCAGGTTGTATAGATACTTTTAATGTAAACATTGTGTGTGATGATTTTGTACCGTTACCAACAGATACCATTCCACTGACGATCCTCATCAACTTTACCGATACCTTCTGTATGGATACGACGGTATTGCCAGGAATTATTGATACAATTTTTAATATCTGTGCTGACAGTTCAGGGACAAATGTCAATTTTACGATTGATCCGGATACCTACTGTGTGCGTTACCAGGGAATAGGTATTGGAACCGATCCGGCATGTATCGTACTTTGTGACGATGCGGGACATTGTGATACCACGGTATTATTGGTTACGGTTATTCCACCAATGTCTGAATCCATTACTACGGAGATATTCTTTGGAGAAGAGGAGCAGGTATGTATTGACACCACCGAACTGGCTGGAAATATTGACACGATTTTTAATGCCTGTCCGGAATTATCCAGTAACAATGATCTTGTTGAATTTATAGATGGATCCTGGTGTGTTATGTTTGAGAGTGTTGGATTAGGACAGGATACTGCATGTATTGTAATCTGTGATGATCTTGGCATCTGCGATACGACATTCTTTACTATTACAAATCTAACGCTATTGGGAGAAGGCCCTGTAGCCATCGATGATGATACATTAACGGTTATTAACGAATCGGTCATTATTGATATTTTAGAAAACGATACCGTCAACGGTGGCTTTATCAGTCTGGAAGTCATTAATGGACCAGCGAATGGAACGGCATTTATTGATCCGACGAATAATACCTTTATCTACACACCTGCCCGAGAGTTCTGTGGCGTGGACAGTTTTCAGTATGTACTCAGCACTTCGACGGGACAAGATACCGCTACGGTGGCGATTACGATCTTGTGTGAAGAACTAACGATTTTTAATGGATTCTCACCCAATGGAGACGGCGTCAATGATAATTTCATCATTTTAGGAATTGAGCGCTTTCCGAATAACCGTGTTCAGATTTTCAATCGTTGGGGTAATAAAGTCTATGATCAGGATAGCTACACCAACGATGATCCATTCGACGGGAGCTGGACGGACAAGGATTTGCCAGGTGGTACTTACTTTTATTTAATTGAAGATGGTGAAGGAGAACAATATAGTGGATGGCTTCAAATACATCGATAAGTAGTTAACGTTCTTTAATAGAGCGACTTAAATATGTTGATAAAATATATACATAAATGCCCGTAATAGTTTAAAATCTGTTACGGGTATTTTTTAGGTAGAAGGCATGATATTTGGATAAATTTCATAGTGATAGTATCTATCAAAGACTAGAAAATATGAGAAAATTTACATTTATTATGTTGATGATCGGAGGGTTTATTGGGCAGATGTCTGCACAACAGGATCCGATGTTTACCAAATATATGTTTAATAGTTTGGCCTATAATCCCGGTTTTGCAGGTAGTCCGGAATATTTATCCGTTCGTGCTTTGCAGCGTGGACAATGGTTGGGTATTGACGGGGCACCGACTACGCAATCTGTAACTATGCATATGCCTTTTAAGGAGAGAGTAGGGTTGGGGATGAGTGTAGTTAATGACAAAATCGGTGCGACGGGTTCGACTTCCGCATTCCTGGCGTATGCCTATCGTGTTCCTTTTAGCAATGGAAAACTATCGATGGGTCTGCAGGCAGGAGCGATGAACTGGCGGGCTGACTGGAGTGTGTTGCGTTATCGTGATCCACGGGAATTAGATACTTCTTTCTCTACTGATACACCGTCTCGCTGGATGCCTAATTTTGGGGTTGGTATTTTTTACTATGCGCCGAAGTATTATGTCGGGTTTTCAGTTCCGCAATTAATTTCCTGGGATTTGGGAGACAAAGTAGCGTCGAGTAGTGGTGGGAATATCTCCGCCAGAGGTGCTAAATATTATCGACATTATTATTTTTCTGCGGGTGCTGCCTTTGCATTAAATGGCGATGCTTTATATTTTAAACCTTCGATTTTGATTAAAAGTGTAGGCTTGTTGGGTGAGCTTGCTTCGCAGTCCAATGCACTCAACGTCGTCGGTGCACCAACCGAATTTGATATAGACTTTAGCTTTTTATTTTTTGAAAGTTTATGGTTAGGAACTTCTTTCCGTTCTGCTTTTAGTGCCAATGCTTTTGGTGGTGAAAGTTCGTTTGACTCTATTGATTTTTGGGGTTCTTTTTACTTGCGCAATGGATTACGAATTGGTATGTCTTACGATTATACGATTAGTAAATTGCGTCCAGTATCCGGTGCTTCTTATGAGATTATGTTGGGGTATGATTTTAATTTTTCGGGTAAGAAGTTAACCACGCCGAGGTATTTTTAAGGGAAGGCTTGTAGATACGATGCAAGAGTCGTCTGCTCAAGTTTGTATATTTTACCACAATTTCCACCCAGGCTGATCTCCATCTTTCTTCTCATCTTTCTCCTTCAATTTCTCTTGTTCTTCCGAAATCCTATCCGCTAATTTATTAGAAACTGGCGGAAGCGCCTGTGTAGGTTTTACTTTCCATTGTGCAATCAGCGACTGGACTTCCAACATTAATTTTCCACCCTGTTCTGGTTTGACCATCCGGACAAAATTCGCGTAGCCGTATACCGCATAAACAATATTGGGACTCGTTCCCCATTGCTTACCTTGCCATCCGGTTAACTTTATCTGGTGGAGTAAGGCGCGAAATTTTCGTAACGTCTTGCGACTGATACCCAACTGCTCATTGACCACCAGACCCGTTACTTCCTGTCGCGCTCCCTTGCGCATAATACGTAATTTTTCGGGATGTAAAACGAAGCCTTCTGACTCCGTTACTTTACGAACGGCCCACAATAATTTTGTCAGATTCTCGGTAGATTCTCCTTTGGCAGAAAAACTCAAATCATCCGCATAACGGGAATAATTAAATCCATTTTTATTCGCCAATCCTGATAATCGCTTATCCAGTTTATAACAAAGAATATTGGTCAGCATCGGACTAGTCGGCGCGCCTTGTGGCAATACTCGTGGTCCTTTCGCCACAAAGTATTTTACATGATCCATTTCCATTTGATCCACATCCGGTTCCGTACAAAGAGACGCTAAAATAGTTGCGATGTGAGAAGAATATCCCAGATTGGTAAATACTCCTTTAATGCGAATAAAATTAACCGTCGGAAAAAAGTCTTTAAAATCCAGATTGACGACCACATCTTGTCCTACGTGGGGCAGCGCATTGGTCACAATCGAACTGGCCGTTTTAAATCCGTGCGCTTGCTCGTGTACCGGAATTTTATTCAGAATATTTTCTAATATCCAGTACTGCACTTTTTTTAGTCGGGGCATCGGAGCGGAAATCAACCGTTCCCCACCAGATTTCTTTTTCATGTAAAAACGCTGGTAATGACTTACCTTCGTTACCCGTCGATTGTACGCCAAAAAACTTAGTTGTCCAACCTCGATTTGCATCGCTGCGGCCAAAGCTTCGGCATCCGCAAAGTCAGTTAGTCGAAATTTTTGAAGTTGTGCTGGATTACTTTTTTTATCTGCCAGTCCAATGGAAATATCGTCCCCCAGATAAAGAATTTCTTTCGTTTTGCGAATTTTCCAGGCGGCTGCTTTTTCTTCTTTTCCCTTTGCTCGTTTTTCCCGATTTTCCTGTTGTTTGATCCGGGATTCTTCCAGGCGTTTTTTACGGTATTCGTTTAATAGTTTTTCCGGATCGGCGGCTTTGCGTTGTTTGGCAACCAGCGTTGAAATTTCTTTTCGGAGTTCGTTCTGACGGGTAAGTAGTACTTCTGGTAAGGAAGGTTTTTCTTTGTTATCTTCCCAGAACCCAAGCCGCTTCATTTCGGCGAGGATAAATTCCTGCTTCCCGGATTCTTTGATGAGGTCGTATAGCTCCTGGCGGGTTCGTGGTTGAGACATGTTTGTTGATGTTGAAATGTTTAATCGTTTAATCGTTTAATCGTTGAAATGTTTAATTGTTGAGACGCTGGATTTTATAATTCAACAACTCAACAACTCAACATTTCAACAAAGAAAGACCCAAAGTAATTTTCGAAGATGCTTTCAACCGGACGGCTCAACTCAAAGCATTACTACACTACCGGTGTTATTGACTTCACGGAAGTCATACCGCAATGGCACTGGTAGTGTATGTAATGCAATATAAAGAGTCGGCCGGTGACGTATGCAAAAGTTGTACGCATGACTGGCGAAACACCAGCCGGGTGGCAAAATCTTTGGGTTGTGAAAAGGCTATTAACTGTTAGCTATTGGCTAGTTGGCTTCCCTCTTTCGCGGTTACGCATTAAAAGAGAGCTAACAAGCCAACTGGCAAACAAGCTAACAAGCCAAAAAAGAAAAACTTCGTAGATGCTTTCAACCGAATGGCTCAACTCAAAGCATTACTGTAGGGTAGTGCATATTGACTTCAAGGAAGTCAAACCGCAATGTGCATTACCCTGCATGTAATGCAATATAAAGAGTCAGTCGGTGACGTATGCAAAAGTTGTTAGCGTGACTGGCGAAACGCCAGTCGGAATGCAAGTTTTTCTGGAGACTGTAGAATCAAGTGTGTCATTTTGCGCTGCTCATCTTTTCTTCTTAAAGGAAAGCTCGCTCGCTGACACAATTTAGGGAACAGTCCCTTTTCTGTTGCCTGTCTTTCTGTTATTTCTAACATACAGGCTCCACCAATCACTTTTGAGCGGTGTGTATTCTGGTCGCCAGGATGTGTTTGCACGGTCCCTGAAACAATTTATTCTTTTGAAAAAACCGACAGGTACAACTGGCTTTTACCAAGCGCTGATCGGCATTAATCAATAATTTGGTATCATAATTTTTACCTTGATCGGTTACCCGGCCCGTAATTTTTTTATGATGATCTTCCACTAGAGTTAAGGTGGAAGTTACTTTTTTTTCCTCCACAAAAGATCGAGCCTGTTGCTCGCGCTCGTTGGCAAATCGCAACTGATCAAAGGGTAATGGATCTTTGCTCAACTCGCGAACCCGATACACTTCCCGGTTCATATCATACATGACGCGGCCCGCCTGGGTGTACGCGGATAGTGCGCCCATGATGACGGCTCGGTCCAGTTTTAGTTTTTGGGCCAGTTCGTCGGTTGTGGCAAACCAGGTTTCTTTGAGGGCTTCAAAAACTTTGGCTTTGGTAAATAAATCTATCTCCGCCCGTGGTGCCAATAGATCAAAATTACCCGATCGCGACCAGTCATTTTTGGTCCAGCCGGAAAGTCCGAGGGTGAAATTCATATCGCCCATATCGGCGATAAAAAAAGAAGGAAGTCCGGTCCCTAACAATTTGACCGTAAATTTTTTGGTAACGGGGATTAACCGTTCTAAAATCAATAATCTTCTTCTTCCCCAGATCCGAATTTCTTTTTCTACTGTTCCGTTATAAGGACTTCGACTACAAACGACTTCGTAATTCCAGGGCTCAAAAATTGCTTTGACAGGTTGTCCTGGTTTTAATACAAAACGGATTGAACGGGGTCCTTCTTTCTCTTTGTATCTTTTTAGAATAAAGCAGAAATTATATATATCCATTGGATGTAAATCAAAAGATACTTTATCCAGTGTCATGGCCGAACTCACCTGTAAAAATCCACGTACCCAACTATCGGGTAAATCTATTTTTACTTCTTTAAAATTATCTTCCTGCGTCGTCTTCACCTCAAAACCACTCGGGTCAATATTAAAATCGGTTTCTTTATAATCCCGAATTTTTTGAAACGCTTTGTATAGTCCATCCGAATAATCAATATTAGTGGTGCCACATTCAAATTCATTGATATTTTTAAAAACATCGTAGCCCGTTCCCAGTCTTCCGTAAGTGGATTCGTCCTGACTAAAACATTCAAAAAAAACTTCGTCCGGGTGTACTGTTATGACTGGATCAAGAACAAACCAGGCATCCCGATCTCTTTTATAAATATATTCAAAATACTTTTTCTGCGCCTTGTAATAAGGTCCCATCACTTTACTAGATTGTTGGTGTAAATCATCTAGCTCTTTCCGACGAACGCCAACCTTTGCTTTTAAATCTTCGTTGGTTGCCGCCATCTCTTCCAGATAAATCTGTTCCTGCTGCTGCGCCCACGCTTTATATTCTTCCCGGTCTTTTGGTTTAAATCTAAGATCAGAAACGACTACATAATGTAGCGCTGAAATGGCTTCCCGGAAAGGAATATTTTTACGCAACGTCCCCCGGAAAAAAGTAGGTTCCCGTAAGGCATCGGGCGCGAAATTCATTCCCGTTTTTTCAGCGCTACTGTTGATCGCCGAGCTCCCACTGTATTTATAATTGAATAACATAGCTTTATATTTTAGGGCTTTGAGCAATGGGATAACGCGTGAATTCTATTTTAACGGCCGGTAGGGAAATTTTGGGATATACCTTTCTTAAATCTCGCATGATTTCCAAACATCGTGCTTTATCGGTAATGGCCATGCTCGCGGATTGTCGGGCGATGACACCGGCGATAATGGTCGCTGATTTTTCGTCTTTTAAACCTTCCTGGTGCAAAAAATTAAAAATTCTTTTTTTCGCAACGCCAGCCTTGTTAACACCTGCTAAAACCGTTGTAAAATAGGGTTCCAGTTTTTCGATATTTTGTGGTTTATCCGCAGCGAAATGATCCAGGTAATTGGTTGCAAAATTTTGTAGATCACCACTCGGGTGTTGGCTCAATTGCAATAAATATTGTTCGCCGTATTCTGCTTTAAAAAATTTAGTGATTTGTTCTCGTCCAAACTGTCGAATCATTGGATTAACACTATCACAAATACTCACCAATACATCGGGCGTCCAGTCTTTCTCCACCAGGGAATCACGTAAAAAGTCCATCGTAAAATCGCGACTATCCTCCCACCGGGCATCCAGTAATCGAACGGCTTCTGGTAACTCGTATTTAATACGTTCTGGTTGTTTTTTATAATAATCCATGACCCAAATTCGCACGTCCACCAGTTCGTTGCTTCCCAACTGCACGATCTGTCGCATCGTCAATTTTTCTCCATCTCCATGATTTTTCAATACCAGATAACCGATGGTATGAGCAGGTTTACGCGCACTGTATAACAAGTCTAACATCAATTTGGGCGCAAGATGTTGTAAGTGGTTTTTTAAATCTTTGAACAATAGTTTTACGAGGTCTTCATCACAACCTTCGTGTACTTCTTTTTTCATCAACCAGGGAGCTAGACGCAGAACTATTTCTTTAGCAAAGTCATTGTTTTTTTCAGCGATCCTTTTGACAATTGGCTGAATATCTTGACGAATATTGGCATGTTGAGACAAAGCGAGACCGAGCATCAAATCTCTTTTGTTCGCCAGATTTTCGTCGGGCAATTTCCCAAGTAACTGAATACCCACGGCGCGTAATTCTGCGGTGTCTCCATTGATCAAACCGAGTAATAAATCCTCTGGTAATTCTTCCGGTGGCGTTTGGTAATTCAATAATATTTTTGCTCCAAAAACGGCTACTGCGGGTACGGGATGAGCGAGTAGCTCGTTAATTATTTTAAAGCTGGTATGGGATAAGGGTTTTTGAAAATGCTGGGATAATAATCCGCCCGCGTTCAGGATTGCATTTCGATCGGCGGTGGTAGCCGTTGCGTTGTATTGCAGCATTTTAGCTACCGACCGAGCAATGAGCGTTAAAGATTTTTCCTCCGCTAAATGGTGGTTGGTCAGTGATCGCTTACACCATTCTGCTACTTCAGCAGCGGGGTTGAATAACTGTGCTACCATAAATTCTTCGTTGCTCAAAAAAGCATTGGTATTTTCGTTCATCCAGCCAATGGCCAATTGACGGGCTTGATCCAGGCTGGCGTAGAGTAGCGCACTGATCAAATCAAAATTAGGTAGTGCAGGACGATAGACCGATCGTGCTAATTCTACCGCGTATTGTAAAGTATCAGCGTATGATTTTTTTAGTAATAAAATAACAAATTCTGAATTGATTAATCCTAAAACTTTTCGGTGATTGGCCCGTGCCGCTTTGATGGCGAATTCGTGTACTAGTCTGGATTCACTATTTACCAGTAACTGGAGAAAACCCTGTGGCAACCGATCCCAAAGTTCCGGATATGCTTCCTCTCTTTCTGTCGGAAGTGGACTGTTTTTATCAATATTATCCCGGAACAATAATTTTTGTCGACCCTTTGACAAGACATAACGCGGACTATTGGCATAAAGAATTTCATTAAAAATAGAGTAGGCCGTCGTGCTGGTATAATGTAGCGTGTTTTTTATACTGTCCCATCTGCCCTCGGTATTGCGAACATAAGAGTAGAAAGTCTCGCTGTGCAAAGGGACTTCGTCACTATCTTTATAATACTGTAAAATTCCGGTCGCCATTTTTATATATTCCGGATCGGCCACGGCTCCTTTGTTGCGCAACATCCGAGCGATTCGTCGTACCAGATAGTTTTTGGTTTGTACAGAAAAAGCAATGGTCGAATCTGGCTTTTTTAACTCTTTCCTTATTTGGACATAACGGTTGTTGACCCGAATACTTCTCCAGGAATTAGCGTTAAAATTGCCGGGTGTTTTCTGAATGCGATAAGCCATCAGGCCAAAAAGTTCAGCGTCGGCCCGAAATTCGGCAGCTTTAAAAATTTGGCGAAAAGCCTTAAAAAATCCATTGCCCGTAAGAGGCGTTTTATCAACAAAATAAAAGATGGCATTCTTAACCGGCTCGTTGAATTTTGACATCAGATAAAGATTGGAAATATTAAGTCTGGCTGTATTACCCGCAGCGTCATCCTGCAATAACAAATTACCCAAAGCAGGTCCATTCGACAAATTATTTTTTATAACGGGTGGAAGCGTATCCTCAATAAAACCTGCCAATTCTTTTTGTTCGGTTTCACTCATCAATGCCATTTGCGCTTCTTTTACCATCCGATAAAGAGGATCAATGGTTGCTAGTGAACGGCGAATTATTTCAAGTTTAGGCATTCCGGCGGGATCACCACAGCGACCAATGGCCCAAACCAAATTGTAATTTAACAGCGTATGATCTTTGGAGGTAACAAGGTTTAGCAACAATGGAATTGCTTCCTTAATTCGTAATTCTCCAACCCGCCAGACCAACCGTTCGATGCTACGGCCGGAATTTGATTTTGGAAAACCGTTGACGCTGTACTTATTTGATTGATTGTTATTTGAATTTTGAACAACCTTTTTAAACGTGTTCCAAAGCGAACCAGAATTGTTAGAATCAGAAAGCGTTGACTTATTAATGATCTCCTGGATAGCATTTAAAATAGCGGATTTTCGTGCTGGATTTAATTCAAAATTAAAAGGAGTTATGGTTTCGGGTTCTTCCGTACGAAGGCTCGTGTCTACGACCACGGGAGGAGCAGCAACGGGTGCGGGTGTACCAGAAGTGGAATAGCCCTTCTTTATTTTTTCTGCCACCAGTTTATCAAAAACTTTCCGGGCTGCCGCCAATGCTACCGGTTGATCCGTTTTTGTTCCTTCGCGGAGAGGTTTGCCCCGTCGTCCGTACCGAAAATTTACCAAATACATTCCACCCGTTACTTCGCATAAATCCACCTGATATATTTTATCGGATTTTTCATTTTGAAAATAAAGGGTTTCCTGTTGTTGGAGTCTCATTAAGGTGTCTTTTTAAAACTATTATGATTATAATTGGGTGTAAAGTTAACTATTTGTTTATATAAAAAACAAATTTTAGTGCATTTTTTTTTAAAAAATTTCAATTTAGCGGAATTTCAATTTAATTAAGATTTGTTAACGGCTTCATTGAAAGGTAAGCATTCAAATGTTATAAGGAATGTCGCCATTAAACATTTTCTATATTGTCAGGTTTTATTTTAAACACTAAAAAATCATTCATTCTATGTCAAAATCTATAACTATCTTTTGGTTTCGTCGCGACCTTCGTCTGGAAGACAACGCTGGTTTTTATCGAGCACTAAAAAATGAAAAAAATGTTTTACCTCTCTTTATTTTTGATCGGGAAATTCTGGATAAATTGGAAAATAAAAAAGATACCCGGGTAGAATTTATTTATGATGAAATCATGCGATTGCACGCTGAACTAAAAGAGGAGGGGAGTACGATATTAGTCCGGTATGGTACGCCGGAAAAAATCTGGAAGAAGCTATTAAAGGAATATACAATTGAATCCGTTTATACTAACCACGATTATGAGCCGTACGCAAAAAAACGGGATGCGGCCATTGAAGCGATTTTGTCAAAAAAGAATATCCCTTTTAAAACTTACAAAGATCACGTAATTTTTGAAAAGGACGAAGTGGTAAAAAAAGATGGTGATCCATATGTAGTTTTTACGCCATATAGCAAAGTCTGGAAAGCCAAATTAAATAGCCGAATGGTGAAAAATACGGCTGATACATTATCAGAAAAAATCTCTTATTATTTTAAGCCTTATCCCAATAGAAAATATTTTAAACATCTTTTACAGACTAAACCGGAAGAAATAATTACGCTTCAGAAGATGGGATTTAAGCGAACGGACCAGTCGATTCCGGATCGATCGGTTTCTAAAAAACTGGTTAAGCACTACGACGAAACGAGAAACTTTCCCGCCATCGATGGTACGACGCAGTTGAGTATACATTTTAGATTTGGTACGATTTCTATTCGGGACAAGGCACTTAAAGGGAAACGACTTAACGAGACTTTTCTTAGTGAATTAATCTGGCGAGATTTTTATGCAATGATTCTGGATCATTTTCCACACGTTGCTGACGGGCCTTTTCGGGAAAAATACACACAGATTGAATGGCGCAATAATGAAAAGGAATTTAAGGCATGGTGTGAAGGACAAACAGGTTATCCAATTGTCGATGCGGGAATGCGACAGCTCAATCAGTCGGGGTATATGCACAATCGGGTACGGATGATCACGGCTAGTTTTTTGACTAAGCATTTGCTGGTTGACTGGCAGTGGGGCGAGGCTTATTTTGCGGAAAAATTGCTGGATTATGACCTGGCAAGTAATAATGGTGGCTGGCAGTGGGCGGCGGGGACCGGGACAGATGCGGCGCCGTATTTTCGTATTTTTAATCCTTATACGCAGGCAACTAAATTTGACAAGCAAGAGGAATATATCAAAGAATGGGTGCCAGAGTTTGGGACGGAAGAATATCCTGAGCCGATTGTGGATCACAAGGAGGCGAGGGAGCGGTGTTTGCGGGTCTATAAGGATGGGTTGGCGAAGGCGGAGCGGTGATATTTTTTTAGGTTGAGGAGGTGGGTTATGTCGCGCGGAGGCGCAGAGACACCTGGTAGCTGAATTAAAATATAACTCTAAAATACTTTCCACTTTCAAGCCCTGTGCAAGAAGACCTCTGCATAAGTATCGTCCTCTAAAGTATTTGAAAACTCAGTAAAGACTGCAGAGAAAGTTGAGTTAACAAATCAACGTAGGAACAAGGCAATGCCTTGTTCCTACGTTGATCAACATGCCCAGTCATTTAGTGCCTTCGGCACTAAGTTGTTGATTAGTTAATCGGTGGATCAGTCACATAGTACGCAATGCGAACGTAACCATCTTGGTTGCGCTCTTACATCAGGATTACCTAATATTTGACCGACTAC
>Ga0114957_1001889_pt1 | contig 21351 bp, 18 predicted proteins | sample BantaG_FD_87175 | JGI IMG/M metagenome (GOLD analysis project Ga0114957, IMG submission 87175) | Marine algal microbial communities from Bantry Bay, Ireland - BantryBay_4 metaG | ecosystem: Host-associated > Algae > Red algae > Unclassified | place: Bantry Bay, Ireland | collected 2014-11-21 | reverse complement strand
TTGAATGCTTCTTTTGAAATTACTTCTCGTTAGAAATTCCTTAAATAGCTAAGGCTATTCGCGAAATTTATAACTCCATTAATTCCAAAATAACCTATTCAAATTCGGGCGAAACTTAAATTAAAGTGTATTCAATGTGGTTTGATTAAAGATTTCTCCATTATTGAATCTTTCCTTTTTTAACACTCCATTATACAGCAAAGACCGGAAGCCTTCATAGCATTCCGGTCTCTGACTATATTCGTAGGAGAATCCCACTTTAAGCTTCTCAGCTCAACAATCCTTTTGCATCGCGAAAAGTGCTTACCGATCTTTTATCCACGTTAGTAGGATTCCGCGATAGTGGGAATACTTTATACCTCCTACCTTATACCTCCTACTTCCCTAAACCACCTTATCCGCACAACTAGAACTAGCAAATGCATCTGGCTTGGCTTTGAAAACAAAACCCATTCCCAGGATGTAGCCCATTGCTTCTTTCAATGCCGTATTAGATTGGAAGTGCGGGTCGGTATTAATGTCGGCGTGGACTTCGAGTTCGACCTTATACTTATCCAGTAAATCACAAAGCGAGTAAGCGATTTCAACTGATTTACCAACTTCGGAGATCATCCGCTCTCGGATGCCCATTTTTACATTGGTTTTTGAATTATGAATAAAGAAGAAACCACCTTTCTTTTCACGTAGGAATACGATTACTGAGGCAAATTCAATCACTCCTCCTCTGACTTGTGAATCTGTTCCAATGCAAATTTTTAGTCGATGTCCTTCACCAAGTTCTTTGATGATGGTTTTCTCCACCGCTTCTTTGATGGGTAGTTCGATTTTGTCACCGTTAAGTCGTCGCCATTTCATAGGATTAGAGTTTTAATTTTAGAAAGATGGAACCTGATAGGTGTTACTAAAAAGCAGTGTTTCTACAGCGTGGTTCCAATGATTAGTTGCTTATTTTTTATTTCTTGGTAATGGTTTAGTCTGGAGTCATGGAGCTGTCAGGCTAATCCAAATTCAAAATTGGCGGAAATGCCCGAACGATGGTCCTTGTTGCTTAGCCAACGCTAAATACTTACATTTCTTGTATAATAACGTTGTTTTCTGAATGATATCTTAACAACCAAATGCGACAGTACTTGGTTCCAGTTTTAAAGCACTTTTAATCATAAGCAAATATTACATTTACATAAAATACTGATTGACAACAAGATAGAAAAATAATTTTAAACTATCGATACTGAATCCCGTTTTTTTATTGAAATGGGTGTTGTATTTGTACTAAGAGACGGAAGACGGGAGACCGAGGACCGAAGTTTTCCCGCTATCGTTGATGGGACACGGATTTGACGGATTGAACGGATTTACACGGATTTTTTTGTTTTATCGCGCTCGGTTTATTTGTCTCGATTTACGTTAGAAGGCTCACCGTCCCACGAAAAAAAATCCGTCCTAATCCGTTCAATCCGTCAAATCCGTGTCCCATCTCGCCCACGGGCTACACACCTGAGTGAACTTCGGTCTTCAGTCTCAAAAAAACCAATTTGCCCAACTAGCAACTTTCTCTATCTTTGCCAAAATTTCAATCTTATGTTAAACTTCCGATTTATACTTTTAATGTCAGTGCTATTTGTATTTGCCTGTAAAGCACCTAATGGGCAGACCACTAAAAATACAAACACCAATGACCACCAGGGACGACCAACGAATCATCTTGCAAAAGAAAGCAGTCCCTATTTGTTGCAGCATATGTACAATCCGGTTGACTGGTATCCCTGGAATGACGAAGCCCTCGAAAAAGCAAAAAAAGAAAATAAAATGCTCCTGATCAGTGTCGGTTATTCTGCCTGCCACTGGTGCCATGTAATGGAACATGAATCCTTTGAGGATTCGCTTGTCGCAAAAGTGATGAACGAAAATTTTGTCTGCATCAAAGTAGATCGTGAGGAACGACCTGATGTGGATGACGTATACATGACGGCCTGCCACATGGCTACAGGCAAGAGTTGTGGCTGGCCGCTCAATGCATTTGCATTGCCGGATGGCAGACCGGTTTGGGCAGGTACTTATTTTCCTAAAAAGAACTGGCTGGAAATTTTGGATTATTTCATCAAACTAAGAGCTGATGAACCTGCTAAATTAGAAGAATATGCGGTCCAACTTACAGAAGGTCTAAAAAGCAGTGAAGGCATCAATATCAATACCGGCGATCAGGATTTCAATAAGTCTGAACTGGAGAGTATTGCCAGTAAGTTTTTGCGTAACATTGACTTTAAAAAAGGTGGTCGTGTCGGTGCACCGAAATTTCCGATGCCTAATAATTATCAATTCTTACTGGCTTATCACCATTATTCTGGTAACAGTAAAGCACTGGAAGCTGTCAATACAACACTCGAAAAAATGGCGATGGGTGGCATCTACGATCAACTAGGTGGCGGCTTTGCGCGCTACTCTACTGATGGTGATTGGTTTGCTCCTCACTTTGAAAAGATGTTGTACGACAATGGTCAGTTAATCAGCTTGTACAGTGATGCTTTTGCTTTAAGCAAAAATCCGCTTTATGAAAAAACAGTTCGCCAAACATTGGAATTTATTAAACGGGAACTGACCGACAAGTCCGGCGGTTTTTACTCTTCTCTTGATGCAGATTCTGAAGGTGAAGAAGGAAAATTTTATGTTTGGAAAAAAGCAGAAATCGATGCAGTACTGACAGATGAAAAAGTGAATAATATATTTTGCGACTACTACGAAGTTTCTAAAAAAGGAAACTGGGAGCACGGAAATAATATCCTGCATCGCAAGTCTTCCTCCCAAAAGACGGCAAAAAAACATGGCCTGACTGAAGAAAAATTGGCCAGCACTATAAAAGGTGCCGAACAAAAATTAATGACTGCCCGGGACAAACGAATTCGCCCCGGTTTGGATGACAAAATTTTGACCAGCTGGAATGCGCTCATGCTAAAAGGCTATGTGGATGCGTACAAAGCTTTTGGTGACGAGGACTATCTAAAAACAGCTATTGCCAACGCCAATTTTATCAGCAACCAAATGATGCAATCTGATTCCCGTCTCAATAGAAATTATAAAAATGGAAAATCAGTCATCAATGCATTCCTGGATGATTACGCACTGACCATAGATGCTTTTACTGCCCTTTATCAAGCCACGCTGGATGAGCAATGGCTGAATAAGGCGAAAGGTCTTGCCGATTATGCCATGGCTCATTTTCAAAATAAAGAGAACGGTATGTTTAACTATACCTCTGACCTTGACCCACCCCTTATTGCCCGAAAAATGGAGCTGGCAGATAACGTCATTCCAGGTTCCAATTCCGCAATGGCTCGTTCCTTATTCGCGTTGGGAACTTACCTGTATAACACGACTTACACTGACAAAGCAAAAGAAATGATGCACAATATGTCAGAAACACTAGCCACTTCGGATCAACCTAATTTCTATTCCAACTGGTGTACCTTATATATGAATTTGACGCAAGCTCCCTATGAAGTGGCGATCATTGGTGAAGACTATAGGCCCTTACATAAGGAAATGATGGCTCACTATTTACCGAATGCTTTGTTACTGGGTGGAAAAACGGAAGGTGGTTTGGACTTGCTTAAAAATAAATTGCAGGATGGTGAGACCATGATTTATGTTTGTCAGAATAAGGTTTGTAAGTTTCCTGTTCGGTCGGTTGATAAGGCGCTTGAGTTGATGGAATAGTGTTTCCCTTTACGGGGATGGGACACGGGTTTGACGGATTGAACGGATTAGGACAGATTTTTTCTTGTGAGGTTCGCTCGATATTACTGAGCGCGTTTTCAAAAAAAATCCGTGTTAATCCGTTAGATCCGTTAGATCTGTGTCCCATCCCATTACCTCAGATAGAAAGTTCAATACACTAGTGCCCGATGATAAGCTTACGAACATCAGCCCCATTAATCTGCAACAAATAAATACCTGGATTCCAATCAGAAGTATTCAAATATTTGCGACCACCGGTAGCTTCGAACGATTCAATGCGGCGACCCAGCAAATCAAAAATCTCAATCCTATCATACATCCAGCCTTCCCACTCAAGGGTGAGCATTTTATCCGCAGGGTTAGGATAGATGCGTAAACTGTAGGTATCATTTGGATTAACCACATTGGTTGAAATATCACAGAAGTCAATATTTGGCTCTAGTTCAAAATAACCTTTTCCACTTAAGTCTCTGTTATCAAAAGCTAAGTAGTTACTTGGGTATCGCTTACAGCGAAAAGTAAGGTTATTGTTTGTCACAAGTGAATCTCCCTGAGTGGCAGGATTACCGCCGATAAGTGGCGTCTTGTATTCCCAAACAATTTCATTTTGTGGCGTTAATTCGAAAGTATAACCCGCGCGACCTGAGCTTAGCAGGGTATTACCGTTTGGTAAAACCTGAATACTGGATAAACCAGTTGAGTACATCGGGAAAGTATCCGGATGAAGAAACGTTTGATCTGATGCAGCAGGTCCATAATTGTCAGGTCCATAAGTATATTCCCAGCTGTACATGTCCCAAGGCTGGCTGAAGATTTCAGCCGTGGAGTAATTGGTACCAATCCGATTGTTGAAGGCCGCCATTTTACCATATTGTGGGTGCGTGGGTTCAAGGAAGTCGTCCACCCATTGTACGTCATGCTGATAGAAAAGAGTTTGATCCGCTGCTGTTCCACCACCGTAAGTAACTGGGTTACCCCAACGATACATCAGGTCACCACCTCTACCACTTTGACCACCAGTATGGGAGGCTGCCTGCTCCGTAGTTGTTGTATGATCAATCACCCAAATTTCTGAAAAGGTTGGAATAGAAATCATAATTTGCTTCAAATCTTCATTATAATCGAGTGCATTAGCGTGCAACCAATCCGGGTCTCCACCATTTGTTTGATAGTTGATGTCGATTAATTCAGGGTGATCTTCTACCACACCAAAATTGTCTTTTGTAGCATCAAAATCCTGAATCAAGTGATCCCAGGCATGCCATTCCCAAACGACCTGATCGGTCGTTGGGTCAACCTCCAAAATATAATCCGGCCATAATTTTTGTTGGGTCAAGATCGCTGTATCGCGACCTGCCTGTAAGCATTCTGTTGCTGTTTTCAATTCCCAGGATATCATCAGGATGTTTCCGTTTTCAAGAGGAGCTATATCGTGATGCAAACGAGCGAATTCACTATTTTGCGTAAAGCTCCAAATCAGATCGTTATCCCAGTCTCTGATTTCAACGGTTTCACCACCACCACCGGCCCAGATTGGATCGCCTGCAATAGCAGCATCACGCTTGGTCTTAATCAGATTACCATCAGGCATTATATACGCTGTATTTCCTGGGCGGAAGTTGGTGGAATCGGTCCAGCTATGAACTATTTCACCACAGTTGTTCAACAAGTAGGCAGTTGGTTGATTGTGTGGATAAATCAAATTATAGCCATCATACACTTTTGTGAAATCATAGGATAATAAACCTACTGTATTTTGTGCCTGAAGCACAAATGAAAAGGATATACTTAGAAAGGTTGTAAGTAGTAAATTTCTAATCATAATGTTTTTATTGTAAGACATAGTAAATAGATTTCAAATATCGTTATTATATTTATTTGAAGTTCAACTAAAAGTTTAAAAGTCATCTGCTTGGCAAACTTTAGCGTGGTGGTTTTATGGTTTAGTCAGGCAACAAAGTTTTCCTCATCAATCACACGCCCTCTTGAGCAGCGGATAATACGGGAAGGAAAACGCTCAATAATCCGGTAATCATGGGTCGCAAAAATCACAGCTGTGTTGTTAGATTTCGACACCTCGCGTATCAGTTCAACAATCGAATCTGCTGTATCCGGATCGAGATTACCTGTAGGTTCATCTGCTATGAGTAGGGTTGGTTGGTTAAGTAAAGCCCTCGCAATCGCCAACCGTTGACGTTCACCACCTGACAGTTCATGTGGCATTTTGTGAATATGCTCTGATAGCCTAACGGACTTTAAGACCTCCGCGATGCGTGCCGCCATTTTTTTATTGCCTTTCCACCCCGTAGCTCTCAGCACAAATTGCAAATTCGCTTCTGCGTTTCGGTCGCTCAAAAGGTTTAGATCCTGAAACACGATGCCCAGCTTTCTTCGCAATAACGGAATTGACTTCCTGTCCAAGTCATTGAGGTTAAAGCCAGCCACATGGCCATTCCCTTTCAGCAAAGGCAGGGCAGCATATAGCGTTTTGAGCAAACTACTTTTTCCACTACCTGTTCGTCCAATCAAATAGTTAAAAGAGCCAGCCTCGATTTCGAGATTGACTTCATGTAAGACGCATTCCTTATCCTGTTGGAAAACGGCTGCTTTATCTAATTTGACGACTAAATTTTGCACAGTTTCTTATTGTGGCGCAAAGATCGAATTTTTTAGGGGAATTGGGTGTTTTTATAAGGGAAAAGTGAGGCTTTTTACGAAAGATTCAAAAACAAAGTCGAAGTCAAAAAGAGTGCACAACAGATTACAATTCCCTTTGTCGCGGTTTTTGACAGGATCTCTTTGTTCGTTTGATTGAGGAGTTCAGTTTAGCTAAGGGGGAAAAGGAAAAATGATAACCCCTAAATTGCTACAAACTCCTTTGATTTTGACTTCGACTATCATATCTTAGCCATTCAATAATAAAGCGTTCACCAAGCTTAATACACTGTAACCTAAATGCTGCCGGTTTTGACTGCTTCTTTTGAAATTACTTTTCGTTAGAAATTCCTTAAATAGCTAAGGCTATTCGCGAAATTTATAACTCCATTAATTTCAAAATAACCTATTCAAATTCGGACGAAACTTAAATTACAGTGTACTTAAAAACATCTCCAAAATGAGAAGTATCAAGATTTTAAATCGCCCCACTTTCCTTTTTACCTTATTATTAGTATTCGTTTTTTCGTGTAAGCCGACGAAGCAACTTACCCCACCAACAACGGACGATGGACGGATAGAATTTGTGTTTATGCAGGCCAATGATGTGTATGAGATTACGCCGCTATCAGGTGGGAAAGTGGGCGGACTGGCACGAGTCGGGACGGTGCGACAAGAGCTTTTAGCTGAAAATAAAAATCTGCTGACGGTACATGCGGGTGATTTTTTGAACCCTTCTTTGATTGGAACCTTAAAATATGAGGGCAAAAAAATCAAAGGGAAGCACATGGTGGAAGTGATGAATGCAGTGGGCTTCGATTTGACGACCTTTGGCAATCATGAATTTGACATTAAGGAGCACGAATTGCAGGAACGGATGAATGAATCAAATTTTGAATGGACGACCTGCAATACTTTTCAGGTTTGTGGCGATCGAACCTACCCTTTCTATAAAGAAAAAAATGGTCGTAAAGAATTCGCCTCACCTACCTACACCTGGGAGATCAGTGATGCGGATGGAACGAAAATTAAGGTGGGCATTTTTGGGGTAACCCTACCCGTCAACCAAACAGCATATGTACACTACGATGACTTTTATGCATCTGCTGACCTTGCGATTAAAGACCTTTCTAAAACAACGGATGTGGTCATAGGTTTGACGCATCTGCGGGTTGATCAGGATATGGAACTGGCGAAACGACAACAATCCGTCCCACTATTTATGGGAGGTCATGACCATGACAACATGTTGCATCAAGTTGGGAATGTCGCTATTGCAAAAGCTGATGCCAATGTCAAGTCGGTTTACATTCACCGCTTAACGTACAACACTAAGACAAAAAAATGTATTGTAAAATCTGAATTAAAAAAGATTCATGATGGTATTCCTGATTATCCGCCGGTTGCTAAAGTGGTGGATAAGTGGAATAAAATTTTGATGAGTAAAATTTTAGATATTGTTGAGCATCCGAATAAAGTGATTTACTATTCAGATGTTCCGTTGGATGGTCGTGAAAGCAGTATTCGCCATGAGCAAACTAATTTGGGGGAGATTTTTGTTAAATCGTTTTACCTGGGTTCAAAAACTCCGGTTGATTGTGCGATTATAAATAGTGGCTCTGTTCGACTGGATGATCAGATCACAGGAAACGTAACTCCAATTGATATTTTTAGAGCCTTACCTTTTGGGGGTAAATTGGTGCAAGTCGAGATGAAAGGTTCCTTGCTGAAAAAGCTCTGTGATGAAAGCGAATCCCGTCATGGAAATGGTGCTTATCTACAACGTTACAAAGTGACTCAGGATGCTTATCAAAACTGGCATGTATCCGGTAAAATGATTAATGTCAATAAAACCTATACGGTTGCTATGAGTGCCTTTATGCTGAGTGGCTATGATTATAAATATTTGACAAGGGATCATCCAGACATCGTGAAGATACATGAGGAAGAAAATGGGGAGGACTTGCGGTTGCCTATTTTGCGGTATTTGGAAAATAGAAAATAAATATGAATGTTTGGGTTTATTATACACTTCGATAAGGTGGAGTCATTGCTTTAACAACAGACTTAAGCGTTCGAGATATAAAGTATGTTCATTCATGTGGGGTGTAACTAAATGTAAAACGAGAAAGTTCCCATAGAATCTACCTTTTCTCACTAATATAAGATTAACTTATGAAGAAAAATCTTAAAAAAACACTTGACGTTTTTTTGCAATAATATCAAAATTCTGTATATTTAAGACCTGTTACTATTATAAACTACTACACCAAACACCTCTACTTAACATGGATGAAAAAATAACGCTAAAGGAACTTGCCAAAAAACTACGGCTACGAAAAGCATTACGAAAAGACGAAATGCGCTCAACAAAAGGAGGAAAAAAATTAAAGGATATTAAAAAGCCTCAACCAAACAGGGTTGGACCTCTTTCCAGGATTCTTCCTCAATAAGTTCACCTTTTTTTAATACTCGCCTGCCAGCGCCTTTGGGATCTGGCAGGCGTTGTATTTTCAGGTGGATGGTTTTGATCATGTGATGAAACACGGATTGAACGGATCTAACGGATTAGACGGATTTTTTTCGTTTGATGGTGAGCCCCAAAACGTGGAAAAGAATATACACACAGTGCGCGATAGAACTAAAAAATCCGTGGAAATCTGTTAGATCCGTTCAATCGGTGTTCCATCACCAGCTACTCATTAAGTTGAGAGGCTAGGTGAGCTCCCATAGAAAAGCAAGCTTGTAGTAGGTAACCACCAGTCGGAGCATTCCAATCCAACATCTCTCCTATTACATAGGTTTTTTTCAGCTTTTTGAGCTCGTATGATTTGGATACTGCATTTAGGGCGATGCCTCCTGTGGTAGAGATGGCTTCATCGATTGGTGCAGCTGATTTGATGGTAAGCGGAAGTTGTTTGATGTTTTGTGCTAGCAATTCTTTGTTGAGAAAAGTCTCTTTATCGAGATGGCTTTTTAGGAGGTGGACTTGCGTTGGATTTAGATTTAGGGTGTTTCTGAGAGTATCGGTTACTCGTTTTTCTTTTGACTTTTGGATACGGGACTGGATGGTTTCCAGCTTAACATTTGGTTTTAAATCGAGGAAAATACGGGCTTCTTTTTTTGAATGGAGTTGACGTTGAATTTGGGGACTTAGTGCGTAGATGGCGTTTCCTTCCAATCCAAATTTTGTGATCACAGCTTCCCCTTTTTGTATTTTGGAATCGCAGGTGATCGCCAAATTTTTCAAGGGCTTGCCTTCTGTTTTTTCTATAAACGAGGCTGGCCAGTCAATTTCGTAGGCGCAGTTAGCCGCTTGAAAAGGATTCGTTGGGATGTCTTTTTCAGCAAAAGTCGTCAACCAGCTTCCATCAGATCCCGTTACTTTCCAGCTTCCGCCACCCAATGCAAAAACACAGAGGTCTGCCTTTACTTTTTGCCCCGAGCTAAACAATAATTCACCCGCATCATTCCAGCCAGTCCATTCTTCTCCGTATTTGATTTCAACCTCGTTTTGCTCCAGCACCTTCAACATAATCTTCAAAACCTCAATTGGCTTTATTCCCTTTTCGGGAAAAACCCGTTTACTACTTCCAATAAAAGTAGGAATCCCAATCGATGTCAACCAATCAATAAAATGCTGATTGGAAAATCCCAACAAAGCATCTTTTAAAAAAGTATCGGGGGTGTATTTTTCGATAAATGAGTCGACAGGCTCAGCATACGTCAGGTTGAAACCTCCTTTGCCAGCAACCAGAAATTTCCGTCCAGCTGCTTTATTTTTTTCGTAGATGGTGATCGAGTATTTGCTGTTATCCAGAAAAGCGGCTAGTGAAAGAGCGGCTGGCCCTGCGCCGATTATGGCAATGGTTTTTTTCATGCTGTGAAAGTAGGTTTTAGAGTTGGAAGGGCAAAGGAAACTGGGTTGGAAGTTGGGAGGGCCTTCCAACGTGATGGGACACGGATCTAACGGATTGAACAGATTTACACAGATTTTTTTTGTATTAACGCGCTCGGCATATTCTTTTCGATTCACGTTAAAGGGCTCGCCGTCCCATGAAAAAAAATCCGTCCTAATCCGTTCAATCCGTTAGATCCGTGTCCCATCCACGCTAAAGGGCAAGTCCACACTTATCGGACTCCTACAAAAATTTCTACCTCTGCATCAGAAGGGTTTTGAGCTTTTGCACCATAAACTTCGAAGTCAGCGACAAATGTTCTGTCCAGGCTTTCAGACCATATTTCTGACCATTTATTCCAGACAACTCCTTGCATCAAATCGCCTTTAGCGGTATAAGGTTTGTAGCTGGCTTTATTGAAAGTCATTCCTTTTAGCCCTTCTGGAATTTGCGCTAAGCTACTCACTTTACAGCCCAGCAAAGTGGTATAGGGCTTGGTATGATCTCCCTCGTAATTAGTGTAGATGCAAAAGATCTCATCACTTATTTTGTTTGGAATATTGGCGGCTACTTGTTCTGCCATGAATTTGCCCCAAAGGTTTGGAATGTCTGTGCCAGACTGACCAGCATCATTGGTTGTTTGTATGGTGAGACCGATAATGTGGAATGCTTCCATTTTAATTGTACTCATTTTATTTAATTTTTGATGAAGTAATACCACAAAGGTAAAGGGGGCTGTGTCAGCGGTATGGCAAGGGTTGAAAAAAAATTTTTTGATGTTGGATTCAAGTTGCTGGATGCTAGATACCTTCTAACGCGAATACCCGCGATCACTACGATCGAGTGATCCAGCATCTTGCATCCAGTAACCAGCATCTAGAAAGCTATGATAAAAAATAAACCTTCATATCAAAGTCCCGCTTCTCAAAAGAATCACTCAGTACTTCTATCGTTTGAATACGGTCAAGCCTAAATTCGCGATAAGCTTTTCGGAGATGGCACCAACCAATCATAATCCAGTTTTCAGAAGTATGATAAACGGCCTGAGGTTCGATGGTTCTAATACTTGATTCTTCTTTTAGAGATAGGTATTTGATTTTGATCAATTTGAGATTAGTAACGGCGAGTTGAATGGTAGAAAGGCAATTGCTGGTTGTTTCTTCAGAAAAGTTTTTCATAAAGAACAGACGCTCCGACAACAACTGAGTTTTATCTTTGCTGGCATAGCGGAGTACTGCGCGTACTTTGGTGATCGCGTTTTTATGGTTTTCGATGAGCGACTTATCTTTATTTCTGCTAATGAGACTTTCAGCGGTGATCAGCGCATTGGCTTCTTCTTCCGTAAACATGACAGGTGGTAAGGTGTAGCCTTCCATGAGTGAATAACCTTTGCCTTCTTCCACAAAAATGGGGATGCCGGCATCTTCCAGCGCCTTCATGTCGCGATAGGCGGTGCGTTTGCTGATGTCAAATTTTTCAGCTATTTCTGCGGCCGTAATCATTCTTTTTGATTGTAGGAATGTTAGGATGGCTGCTAGTCGGGTTAACCTGGGTATGTCGTTTTGGTCGGGCATTTTTTTTTACATTGCTTTAGTTTCATCCTTTCTTAAGACATCGGTTGACCAGTTCGGTTTTGCATAATGATGCAAATCGTATTTCTGCCAATGCAAGGCAACTTCCTTATCTATTACTCCACTCGCCCGATCGAAGATTTTATATTTTAAACAAGGTAAGGATTGTTTTCTATAATTTTTGGTCAACAACAAATATTGTTCTATTATCGCATCATCATTTCCCACAAAGGAAAAACTACCTTGAACAGAACTAAATAAAAATGCAAAAAACAAGCGATTTCACCCTCATAGGCGCAGGTATCATGTCAGCAACTCTGGGCGTTTTACTCAAGCAACTAAAACCAGATGCTACCATCACCATTTTCGAACGACTTGATAAAGTTGGTGCCGAAAGCTCCGACGCCTGGAACAATGCAGGGACAGGACACTCCGCTTTTTGCGAACTCAACTACACCCCCCTTAAGGATGATGGTTCCGTTGACATTTCCAAAGCATTAAAAATTAGTGAAGCTTTTGAAATCTCCAAACAACTGTGGGCGTATCTCTGCAATGAAAAATTGGTCAAACCCGAAATCCCATTCATCAACGACATTGACCACATGAGTTTTGTATGGGGTGAAAAGAATATGGCTTTTCTGAAAAAACGATACGATGCTTTGACTCAATACGGAATGTTTGATGACATGCTATACACTGAGTCGCATGCAGAAATTGCAGACTGGATCCCACTAATGATGAAAGGTCGTGACCCAAAAGAGCAAATTGCAGTGACACGAATGGCCATTGGAACTGATGTAAATTTTGGAGCAATTACCCGTTCCATGATCGAATATTTAAAAAATTGCGACGGAGTAGAGGTGCATCTGGGGCATCAGGTAAATGACGTAGAGGAAGAGAAAAATGGCCTCTGGAAAGTTGATATGGAGGATTTGGATACGAAAGAGGAGAAAATTATTTTCAGTAAATTTGTTTTTATTGGTGCCGGAGGGGGTGCTTTAAAATTATTGGAAAAATCGGACATCCCCGAAGGCCGGGGATTTGGAGGATTTCCGGTGAGTGGTCAGTTCCTGAGATGTACTAATCCTGCTATTGTCACTCAACATGAAGCAAAGGTTTATGGAAAAGCAGCTTTTGGTTCGCCACCTATGTCGGTTCCGCATTTGGACACGAGGATGTTGGATGGAGAGCGCTCTTTGTTGTTTGGACCTTATGCAGGTTTTTCCACCAAATTTTTGAAACATGGTTCTTACATGGACTTACTTTCAACAATAGAAGCACATAATATCTGGCCCATGCTTTCCGCAGGTATGCACAATATTTCATTGACCAAATATCTGATTGGGCAGGTCGTGCAGTCTCCTGAAGATCGCTTCCATTTCCTCAAAGCTTATTACCCTGAAGCAAAATTTAAAGACTGGGAATTAGTAACTGCTGGTCAACGTGTACAAATTATTAAAAAAGATGGAGACAAAGGTGGTGTTCTAAAATTTGGAACCGAGATTGTTACCAATCAGGGTAAAACATTGGCCGCTTTATTGGGTGCCTCTCCGGGTGCCTCCACTTCCGTTTCGATTATGCTGGATGTTTTAGACACTTGTTTTCCGACTGAGATGAAGTCCAAAGATTGGTTGACTAAACTGACGAAGATGATTCCGAGTTATGGAACTTCGCTGATTCATCACGATGATTATTGTGGGGAGATTCGGGATTATACTAGTCGGATTTTGAAGTTGGAGGAGGTTTGAATGACCCTTCTAAAGCGACTTAAAGATCGGTAAGCACTCCCTTTGATTTATCAAATCGGAGGGATGGCCGAGCTGAGATGTAAAATATCGAGCACTCATTTTTCGCGGCTCAGCTCGGCAATCACTTGCTTTGCAATGTGCTTACCGATCTTTAAGTCGCATTCTAAAAAAACAAAAAATGAAAAAAGCAACATACCTCCTACTCCTGGCAATTTTCGCAATAGCCTGCAAACCTTCCACAGATAATAAAGGCGCAACCATCAGCACCGAAAAGCTGGAGAAACAAGGTTTCCAACTTTTAGAAAAAGAACCAAGAAAAGCGATTGCAATATTCGACCAGGTAAGCCAGGGATATCTGGAAGAACAAAACCACAAAAAAGTAGGATTGACCTATCTCAACATAGCCAATATCTATGACGAGTATTTGAACATCCCGGACACGGCACTCATCTATGCCTCCAAATCCCTCGGAATATGGAATGGACTACAAGACACCATTCAACAAGCTAACCTCTACAAATACTCCGGGCTGCTCAAAGGAAAACTAGGAAAGTATCGCCTTGCGAAAGAGGATATCAGTCGATCTATAGCTATGTATCAGTTGATGAATTTTACTGAAGGGGCTACCGTTGCCGAAGTCAACCTCGCCAACATTTGTTTACAGGAAGGCAGTCTGCCGCAATGTAAATTCCTCTTCGACAGAACGACCAAATACTGGAAAGAAACCGGCAACATGGATCGCGTTTTCACCAACAATATACTGGGAATTGAAGTGTCTGCAAAGTTGCGTGACAAGAATAGAGTAAATGAGCTCATTGAAGAGAACACTCAACTGATGAGTAGTATCAAGATGAATGATTATTTGAGGAAGCGCTTTGAGGAGGTGAAGGCTATGGGGGATTTTAAGGCGAATCAGAATTAGAATCAGCATGCGAGTGCGAATGCGAATTAGAATATTTCTCTTAAACGTGAGCTTAGTGAACCGCCTTAAAAGAGTATGCGCATTTTAATCCATTTTCGTAACTTCACCCCAATGCAATTCATCAATTACAACGGCAAAATAATACCCTCCGACACACTCATCACAAGTGCCAACAATCGGGGCTTAAAATACGGCGACGGACTCTTCGAAACCCTCCGCGTCATTAACGGCCACATCCCTTTTGCCGACAGGCATTTCAAACGATTAAGAAATGGGATGAAGGTGCTTTCGCTAAAAGCGCCAACAGGTTTTAATCTTGGATTTTTCAAATCAGAGATCATCCAACTAACGGGCAAACAAAACGCAAGAGTTCGCTTAACCGTTTTCCGCCAAGACGGTGGACTCTATTTGCCTGAGCAAAATAAAATCAATTTTCTGATAGAAGCAAAGCCACTGGAAGTAAACGACTTTAGGTTCAACCCAACTGGCATCACACTCGGTCTTGCAAAAAGCATTCAGCTATCCTACAACCAACTCTCTCCGCTCAAAACTACCAACGCACTCCCCTACATCCTCGCCGCCCAGGAGCGCAAAAAACTCAAAACGGACGACATCTTACTACTCAATCAACAGGGCAGAATTGCGGAAGCCAATAGCAGTAACCTTTTTATCTGGACGGGTCGCACACTAAAAACGCCTAAAGTTACAGAATGTGTCATCGAAGGCATCATCAGATCTGTACTCATCGATAAGGTTAAACAGTTGAAAATCACCGTAAAAGAAGAACAATTAAGTTTAACTGATCTACACAAAGCAAAATCCATCTTTTTAACCAACAGCATTCAGGGGATTCGTTGGGTGAATCAGTTTGAAAATAGTAAATTTGCTTCCACAATTGGCAGTGAGCTAACCAACCTTTTAAACCAGCAAAGCGAAAAATGAAGAAAATACTAATAGCAAATAGAGGAGAAATCGCCCTACGCGTAATGCGATCTGCCCGAAAAATGGGTATCAAAACCGTAGCCGTTTACTCAGAAGCAGACCGAAATGCACCACACGTGAAGTACGCCGACGAGGCCGTTTTATTGGGTCCGGCTCCTTCCAGCGAGTCCTACCTCAAGATGGATAAGATCATAGCTGCGGCTAAATCGACTGGTGCGGAAGGCATTCATCCTGGCTACGGGTTCTTAAGTGAGAATGCGGATTTTGCAGAAAAAGTAGAAGCCGCAGGCATCACCTTTATAGGTCCGCCATCAAAGGCAATCATTATTATGGGTTCTAAGCTGGCTGCAAAAGACGCCGTCAAAAAATACAACATCCCAATGGTTCCGGGAACGGATACGGCGATTACAGATATAGCTGAAGCAAAAAAAATTGCAAAAAAAATCGGCTTTCCGATTCTGATCAAAGCCTCTGCCGGTGGTGGTGGAAAAGGAATGCGCATCGTTGAGCAAGCAGCTGACTTTGAATCACAAATGGATCGCGCTGTTAGTGAAGCCATCAATTCTTTCGGTGATGGTGCTGTTTTTATTGAAAAATATGTAGCCGGCCCCCGACATATTGAAGTGCAGGTTTTGGCAGACATACATGGCAACACGGTGCATCTTTTTGAAAGAGAATGCAGCATTCAACGCCGCCATCAAAAAGTGGTAGAGGAAGCACCGTCTTCGTTATTGACTCCCGAATTGCGGGCAGCTATGGGTGAGGATGCCGTCAAAGTGGCAAAGTCTTGCGACTACGTCGGCGCAGGAACCGTCGAGTTTTTAATGGATGCTGACAACAATTATTATTTCCTTGAAATGAATACCCGCCTTCAGGTGGAGCATCCGGTAACGGAACTCATCACTGGCATTGATCTGGTAGAACAACAAATCCTGGTCGCGCGAGGCGAAGCACTGGCCTTCCAACAAGAAGATCTAACAATAACTGGCCATGCCATGGAACTACGTGTCTATGCGGAAGATTCTCTAAATGACTTCCTCCCATCTACTGGTACATTAGAAGTCTACCGTCCTCCAAGTGGTGAAGGCATTCGCGTAGATGATGGCTACGAAGAAGGTATGGAAATTCCAATTTACTACGATCCGATGATTTCCAAATTGGTCACTTATGGCGACAACCGTCATCAGGCCATCCAACGTATGGCAGCAGCTATTGCCGATTATAAAATTAAAGGAATTCAGACGACTCTTCCCTTTGGTCGTTTTGTGATGGAACATGATGCGTTTACGAGTGGCAACTTTGATACGCACTTTGTCAAGAAATATTATTCTCCGGAGGAGTTGAAGAAGGGCCAGGGGGCTGAGGCTAAAGTTGCGGCCCAGTTAGCGATGGATTGGTATTTGAAGGCTAAGCGGCAGTTGCGGGTGCCGGTGCCTAGTAAGGATTCTCCGTGGACTGCGCGCTAACGTTTCCCGCTAACGGGGATGGGACACGGATTTGACGGATTGAACGGATACGGACGGATTTTTTTCCGTAGGACGGTGAGCCCTTTAACGTGAGAGAGAAGAAGGTAAATTTGAAACAAACAAGCAAACAAACCGAGCGCGTTAGAACAAAAAAATCCGTGTAAATCCGTTCAATCCGTCAAATCCGTGTCCCATCCATCACCCATCACCAACCGGTCGCCATCAAAGCGAGCCAGCCCGGGAAAAGTAAAATGCGATCCAAACACCAAAGCCCCCTTCGACTTTATCCGATCATTAATCATCACCAAACTCTCCGCCATCTGCTCCGGGTACGAATCAAAATGAGAATACCAATCCGGATGATCCACCTGAATGGCATGTCGGTAGCCATCCGCAATATGGACAAGCGTCTCTCCTTCCGATTCAATCTCGACTGCAAAATGATCCGGGCGATGACCGGGCGTGAATACCATTTTGAAACCGGGTAAAAATTCCTCTTCCTCTTTTATTAGTTGGATACGTTTATTCAGTCCGGGTAGTTTATTGGCGCCATAGTCTTCGCGGTAGGCAGCACCTCTTGCTACAAAGTCAGCGTCCAGGAACTTTAGGAAAACGGTTTTGAAGTTTTCGATCATTCCTTTTCGGATCATGTCATTGGTCCAGAGATCGTAGGCTGGTTTTGGGAAAAATATTTTTGCATTTGGGAAGTGGTCGATGCCGCCGATGTGGTCGAAGTCGCTGTGGGTGATGATGAGGTAGTCTATTTCGTCGGCCTTAAGTTTTGCTTCTGACATGCTATCAAGGAGGTCGTTCATCCCGGTTCCGCAATCGATGAGGACTTTGTGATCGGGCGTTTGGACGAATAGGATGTTGAAACCGATTTGGGTGTTGAAGTCTTTGTAGCCGTGGGATTGCATGGCGGCTAGGAGTTCTCCTTCTGGGACTTGGCCAAGCTCCTGACGGATGTCGATGGTTTGGGCGTTGTCTTGTAGGGAGGTTAGGTTTAGGTTTCCTAGTTTGAAGTGGTGAATGGGCATGATTTATTGTTATGTTGGTGTTTGCTCTGAGTGATGCGCCAAGGTAGCGTTTAGTTCAGAAAATACTCGCAAGCTCGTTTTTCATTTTTTGATGGGACACGGATTTTCGCGGATCTGGACAGAGAAGGGACGGATTTTGCCCCGTGAGGTGCGCTCTATAATCCATCCGCGATCCTACGATAGAAGAGAAAAAAATCCGTCCGACTGCTGTCCCAATCCGAAAAATCCGTGTTCCCATCAAAAAAGATCGCGCCAGCGATCCCCGCGAAACCGGGAAGATCCAGCCAAATGAATTTGGCGGATACGGGAGACCACACTACCGCAGCAAAGTAACATCCCCAACCTTCTCCCCCAAATTACAATCATCCGTAGCCAAATTAACCGTAAAAATATAAACATCACTCGGAGCTGGCTCTCCTTCGTAAAATCACAACCGAGCCCATAGATATCTGTGGCTGTCAGCGTATAGGTAATACGCTCTGTTTACGTTAGCGGGCTCTCCGTATTGAGTGAAGCTTCCAACTTCCACCCCCTTTACCCCAGCGTATGAAATCCAACAATCCGCACCGCCTCACCCCACATCTCCATAGAAAAATCATCTTCCACTTCGGCTATTAAAACGGTCACCTCAACTCCTTCTTTTTTCAACTGCTCCGGCATATTGACCGGGCGGTATTCTACTCCTCCTCGATCTATTATTCCCCAGAATCCCATTCCAAAGTTTTGATAAACTACTTTTCCTTTTATTCTTTTTTGCATGGCTGTTTTTTTTTAATAACTTAATCAAGGGTTGAAGGCTTGAAGGTTATAAGGAGTGAAGGTTTGAAGGACACTCGATCGCGCTTGTATGCCGAAGTAATACGAAGGCATGGGCTCTCCACATACTAAGTGTCCTTCAAACCTTTACCCCTTCAAATCTTCAACTAAAATACGCGACTAGTCAAGCTTAGCGCTCATTTTTTCTACAGTCATCTGTAAACTTTGGATCAACTGCGACTGCCGCCCCAGTAAATCCTTCAACTGATGAATCTCACTATGCAGGTTATTCTGAATGTTTTGCGGTGATGGTAAGAAGGGGCTGATCTTTGCACGCACATACCAGATCTCTTTCAAATCTGCCATGCTGACAAAATACGGATCATAAAAGTCATTATCAGAACGCAACTCCAATTTGTTTTTTGATTTAATCAAATTGTTCACTCGCTTCACCAAGACATCGCCTCGCGTGACGATCACATATACATACGAGTCTTTGATCGCCGTCTCCCAAAGCGTCGGTTCCAGATAGGAACAAATCACTTTATCCCCTTCAAATAAAGTGGGCTCCATACTATCACCCGCCACGTCGAAAGAGCGATGGGTACCTACTTTGTATTTATAATCTGGTAAACTATAGGTTGGTAACTCCTGAATGAAGGTAGGGTTCGACAGCTCGCCTGCGTAGCCCGCCTGTGCAGGTACAGGTACATGCACAATGCGCTCGTCTTCCTGCCCGTTGGTCACGATGGTGAGTACCCGAAAGTTTTGATGATCTTGTTCGGTCATGAAGTATGGTCCTTCTCCTGTATACAAATAAACCGGATTCATTTGATATTGAGCGACAGCTTTGCGTATCAACTCTATGGTGACATCGCGTCGCCCCTGAGAGATTTCGCTGAGAGATTGCGGTAAATAGTCGAGTTTCATGGCGAATTGCCTGCTGGATCGCACCTGGTTGTCTGCCTTTAAGCGTTTGAGGCATTCGAGGAAGCGCTGAGTTACTACGGAATTCATATCTATTCTCTTTGGTGTGGATTCCAAAGGTAGTCTTTTTGTTTATATTTTGGGTATACATTGGGGGGTTTGTTGCAAATTGGTTATGGGGTTGTGTGTTTTTGGTTATTATCTCCCAAAACCAAAATCCGAACCCCCTCCTCCGCAACTTCCACCACTGCCCCTGCCCGCAACTTATTCCGCTTCCGATACTCCACCACTCCATCTACTACCACCGAACCTTCTTCCACCATCATCTTGGCGTGGCCTCCGGTTTGTGCGACTGACTGGAGTTTCAAGAGTTTGATTAGCTCTATGTACTCATCTTCTGGTCGCAATACGAATTCTATTTCTTTCATTTTTAAAGTTATTTTTTTCAAAAATTGACCGCTGCGCTAAGAGATCGCTACGCTGAGGGACCGTCATGCCTTTGGCATAACTGAGGGACCACCGCTTCGCTAAGAGACTTCCCTCTAACGTAATCCCAAAATCGCGGAGCCACGTCAGCGGGAGTCCCTTAGCGAAGCGATCCCTCAGTCGAGGCGAAGCCTAAGACGGTCTCGTAGCGCAGCGGTCTCACCTAAAACGCATTAATGATCGCAGTAAAACCCTTAGCATCCAAAGAGGCCCCTCCAACCAATCCACCATCCACATCCGCCTGCGAAAACAACTCCTTAGCATTAGCCGGCTTCACCGAACCACCATACAAGATCGTCACCTTATTCGCCATCTTCTCCCCATACTTCTTCGCCACAATCTTGCGGATGTGTGCATGCATCTCCTGCGCCTGTTCCGGACTGGCAGTTACACCAGTACCAATTGCCCAAACCGGTTCGTAAGCAATCACAACTTTCTTAAAGTCAGCCTCTGACAAATGAAAAAGCCCTTTGCGAACTTGCTGTGAAACCAACGTCTTATGCTTCTTAGCTTTTCGCACATCCAATGGTTCACCACAACAAAAGATCGGTTTCATTTTTCGCGAAAGCGTTAGATCTACTTTTGAGGCAATCAACTTATCCGTTTCACCAAAAATAGCGCGACGTTCGGAGTGCCCCAAAATTACATAGTCTGCTCCGGTTGATTTTATCATGTCAATAGAGATCGCACCAGTATAGGCACCTTGCTCTTTTTCGTAGCAATTCTGTGCAGCCAGTTTTACCCGCTTATTACTTTTTATCACCTGCTTCACAGAGGCTAAGTGGGTAAACGGTGTACCCAAAATAACAAGCGCATCACCTGTTTTCGTTTTCTTTGCAATGGCCGAAGCCAGTCGTACACCTTCTTTCAATGTGGTGTTCATCTTCCAGTTACCTGCCGCAATTTGTTGGCGTTTCATGTTGTTATTTATTTTGATTGACGGTTGTTGACTTTGTTTTACAACCGTCGGTTATTAAATAGTTAGTCTTATTAATTAGTGTTGTAAAAGATCGGTAAGCACTCCCTTTGATTTATCAAATCTGGAGGGATTGCCGAGCTGAGGTAAAAGTTTCGAGCCCTTATTTTTAGCGTCTCAGCTCGGCAATCACTTGCTTCGCGATGTGCTTACTGATCTTTAGTTTAGCGTCTCAGCTCGGCAATCACTTGCTTCGCGATGTGCTTACCGATCTTTTAAACACGCTAACGA
>Ga0114957_1001887_pt1 | contig 21357 bp, 16 predicted proteins | sample BantaG_FD_87175 | JGI IMG/M metagenome (GOLD analysis project Ga0114957, IMG submission 87175) | Marine algal microbial communities from Bantry Bay, Ireland - BantryBay_4 metaG | ecosystem: Host-associated > Algae > Red algae > Unclassified | place: Bantry Bay, Ireland | collected 2014-11-21 | reverse complement strand
TCGGTAGTCGGCGTCCCAAAAAAACCTAATGTATCCTTTAATCCAGGCATAAACTCAATATTAAGTGGCCCTCTCCCAATTGCTTGATAGATATTGGAATCTCCAATATCAAGTATAACATCACTTTCTATATTAGTGACGTCGACTCCTCCTATCTAATACTGGCACCCCGACTACGACTCTTTTAAAATTAAAAGCGCATAAAATACTGTAAATTAATTGATTAACAGGATTTTATAGTTTTAGACTTTAGTATAATAACAAATAAACACATATCTTAGGTCGTGATTCGGTTCGTGATTTTAAATTGCGAAAATTATGAACTACAATTGAAATTTATAACTATTAATCAATTCGTTACGATTTTTTCTGTTTGGTGTCATTTGACTTTAATTTGTTCGATTTGGTCCGTTTTTATTCAACCTAAATCATTTCATATGAGATATTAAAATACATTTTCAATTATTTTCATCCCGAAACATAAAAAATTATGGTAATCAATAATTTAAAAAGCTTTGTATTTGCTATTTTCAAAACATAGGCTACCAATTTTTTCTTAAATGAATTAATTATTTATATCTAACTTCACTTTAAATAAGGCGATCTATGGACAAGTTAATATTGATTCTATTTCTATTATTTATTTCAAGTACTATTGGGTTTTCTCAGACTTATGATATTTCATGGAAGAAAGATACTCCAATTTTAGGTGTTTCTGCAGGTATGATTTGCACTGGTATATTGCTTAGTGAAAGTGCAAGTCCTATTACAGAAGCAAATCTTAATGACTTGAATATTAATGATATTTGGCGATTTGATAGATCAGCTGCATTGAATTTTTCATCAAATGCTGGAAATATTAGTGACATATTTCGTGAAGGAATATATCTCGTTCCTTTTTCATTATTCTTTTCGGGAAAAGCTAGATCTGAATATAAGTCAATCTTATTGATGTATAGTGAAGTCTACCTGTTAAATGGTGGAATAACAATTTTGACTAAGGAGATCGTTGGTAGAAATCGTCCATATGCATACAATGAGGAAGCGCCATTAGATTTGAGATTATCCGCTACTACTAGAAGATCTTTTTTTTCAGGCCATGTATCTCATGTTTCGAGTTTATCTTTTTTAACTGCAAGTATATACTCTGATATATATCCTAAATCAGCATATAGATATGCTGTATGGGCAGGGGCAATTACAGCGCCGGCTATAACAGGATACCTGCGATACAGAGCTGGCCGTCATTTTCCATCTGATATTATTGTAGGGTATGGTGTAGGAGCATTGATAGGTTATATGATTCCGAAGTTTCATAAAAGTAAGTCAGAGTCAGGTATCTCTTTAAATGTGCTTAATAATGGATGTTCTATTACATATATTCTTAAGTAAATTGCATATTGTGCACCTATTTCTTTCTATCTAATAATTGTTATGTTGTGATTTATTTGAATATATCTATTTACTTTTGGCTAAAATAAAATCAAATTTTAAATTTATATCATAGTAAAATCCAAATCCAAAAATCTATAAATCAGGTCATTAGTGTTTTTAAGTCAGCGGTGTCAAAATAATTTATTAAATTTTATTAGTTCGGAACTTGCAGAACTAAATAGTTTTATCTACATTTGCATCATCTTAATAATAAGAACGCGTTCTACCAAGACAAATAAAGAGGAAATATGAATATGATAAAAAGCGAGTTGCCAAAGAAAGTGGAAGAACTGGGGATATTTTTTGAGAGCTTTGACAATACTCCCACAGCGGCGAGGATTATTGCATACTTGTTTCTTGTTGAACCACATTATCAAGATTTTGATACGATAAGAGAGTTTTTACAAGCAAGTAAAAGTACGATTAGTACATCCTTGAATGCACTTTCTAAAAAAGGATCGGTGGATTATATGACTCTTCCTGGAGATCGAAAGAGATATTTTAAGATAAATCCTTCGCGATGGTTAGAACTAACAAAAAAATCTTTAGGTAGTGTAACCGCAATAGAAAGTAAACTTTCTGATGTCTTAGCAATAAGAAATAAATCTGAGTCCCCTGAGTTTTATAAAGAAATAAAAGAACTCAGAGAATTTTACTTACACCTTGATAAGTACTTGGTAAAGGCAGTTGCAGACTGGGAAAAGAAAAAATAGATTCCATATATTTTTTTTGAAGCAATTGTTCGTTTTGTTCAGAACTAGGTATAATAATATGAACAAATACGAGATCAAAGTATATTAATTTTTTTTAATATTTAAGTTCGGAAATTGTCGAACAAATCATAACTAATAAAACTGAAAACACACTATAATGAAGATCTTTATACTATTATTTTTTCAACTTTTTATCATTAACTCCACCATAGGTCAATCGAGTAATCCAATGACTCTGGAGCAGTGCATAACTTATGCATCAGAAAATAGCCCTGTGCTAAAAGGTCAAAGACTTGAAACACTAGCAAACGATTACAATATAAAATCAATAAAAGCCCAAGGACTACCTCAAGTAAATGTAAATGGTGCTTTCTCTCATAACTATGCCCTCGCAGAGCAGATCCTTCCTGGAGAAGTATTCGGTATGCCTGGCGAATCGATAGCAGTGACATTCGGTGTAGCTAATACTATAACTGGAACAGTAGAAGCAACACAATTGCTATACAGTAAAAGCTACAGAACGGGTCTAAAAGCTGCCAAAGCCAGCCAGCAATTGACCGAGCTCAATATCTTTCAGATGACCGAAAACCTAATATACGATATTGTTAACGTCTATCTTAATATAAATCTAACTCAGAAAAACACTGGCTTACTAGATGCGAACTTGGCACGTATTGACCAATTAATAAGCATTGCTCAGATACAATTCGAAGAAGGACTTATCAAAAAGATTGACGTCGATCAGCTCAAGGTCAACCGAACAAATCTCTTGTCAGAGCAAAGAAACCTGGCTACTGCCATCAATCAACAAATGAATCTACTGAAGTTCTACATGGGAATGAGACCTAACGCTGAACTGCAACTAGCACCATATGAACTAGAAGAAGCCGGCTATCCACTAGTGAATGATCTCATACTTACAGAGAATACAGATCTGAGAGTACTAGATAAGCAACTTGACTTATCTACATATGAGCTAGATAATATCAAAGCAGGATACTATCCATCACTCAATGCATTTGCAAACTATGGATGGCAAGGTCAGGGAGAACGCCTATGGGGCAATGATGAAACACCCGGTATAGCTGGTACACCCACAGGTGTAGTTGGATTAAGATTATCGGTTCCAATATTCGATGGATTTGGTCGCAAAAATAATATTGCAAAAGTAAAAATACAGCAAGAGCAGCTGGCCTTTACGAGACTCAATCTAACTAATAGTATAGAGATGAGATTTGATAATGCCAATGAAACATTGACTCAAAATAAAATCATACTCGATGCCCAAAAAGAAAACATGAAACTGGCCGAGAGTCTTTTCGTAACTGCACAATTATCCTATCAAGAAGGGTTTGCGCCACTAACAGAATTACTCAATGCAGAAACGAGTCTTAAAGAAGCTCAGACTCAATATCTACAATCGCTTCTTAATGTAAAAATAGCAGAACTAGATCATTTACAATCCAGCGGTCAATTATCAAAACTGATTAGAGAAACTGCACCATCAATCAATAATTAATCATAACCAACAATTATTAATAACACGTCTCCTTAGAGGCATTAATCATACAAAAATGAAATACCTAAGCACAATCATCTCAGTAATCGTCATTGCAGCATTAGCATTCTGGGGATATTCTACACTTCAATCCAACAAAGAGGAAATCGATCTAAAAGCACAGACAAAGGAAGAGATTGTAACTGTACTACCAGTAAGAATAGCAACGGCAGAGATGATGGACATTGACAACAACTTAGAGCTGTCTGGATCATTCGAAGCTAATAAAGAAATATCAGTATTTGCCGAAGGACAAGGAAGAATTACTGGATTATATATTGAAGAAGGTCAACAAATCAATAAAGGTCAAAAAGTAGCAAAACTAGACGATTCAAGTATCCAAGCGCAACTAAGAACTGCCAAAGCTCAGATAGAAAAATTTGATAATGATATCGCATCATATACTAGACTTCTTAAGGCAGGTGCTATCGCTAAATCTCAATTGGATGATATAATCTTAGGAAAGAAAAACGCTGAGGCCAACATTGCTGCAATTAACCAACAATTCGCATACACTACTGCATATGCGCCACTCTCTGGTATAGTAAAAGAAGTGCCCGTAGAACAAGGAAGTTTTGCTTCTCCAGGAACTAAGATTGGGACTATCGTAGATGTAAGTCAGCTAAAGATGATTGTAAAAGTGCCAGAAGGGGATGTTGTGAAGTTGAAAAAAGGTAGCAAGGTAAATGTGATCGCTGATGTTTACCCTGACCATGTATTCAACGGTAGTATTGGACTTATTGGAATCCAAGCTGATGCTGGCAGAAAATATGAGGTAGAACTGAAGATCAACAACAGCACTAAATACGCTATCAAACCAGGGATGTATGGAACTGTAAATATTCCTACTTCACTAACTCAGGAAAAAGCATTGTTCGTACCACGAAAGTCAATAATCGGAAGTGTAAAGAATCCTCAGATCTATGTAATAGATGGCAATAGAGCAAAACTTACCAGTATCAAAGTTGGAGCAATAAATAGTGATATGGTGAAAGTACTGGAAGGTGTGGAGGAAGGACAACAAGTTATCACTACAGGCCAACTAAGTTTAAAAGACGGTGTGGAAGTAAAAATACTTGAAAATATAGTCACCACTGGAAGTGTACAGCCTGTATCTGAATCATCTGACTTATCTGCGGCACAGTAACCAACATCAATTTTTAAATCAAACCAAAGAAAATATATACAAATGTCAATCACAGAATTATCAGTCAAACGTCCTAGTCTAATTATTGTATTGTTTACGATTATTACTTTCTTCGGACTGTATGGATACTCCACACTTACTTACGAATTATTGCCAGATATCTCTAGTCCAGTTGTTACGGTATCTACAGTATATCCTGGCGCAGGACCTGCAGAAGTTGAAAATTCAGTCACAAAGCCAATTGAAGATGCAATATCAACTATAGAGAATCTAGAAAGCACACAGGCGATATCTCAAGAAGGTTTTTCTACTGTAATCGCTACACTTAAATATGGTACTGATACTGATAAGGCACTGCAAGATGCACAACGGAAGATCGATGCTATGATCGGATCACTTCCAGAAGATGTTATGGATCCTTCTCTTGGTAAGTTTTCATTAAGTGAGATGCCGATCATGAGTCTGGGTGCTACTTCTGATATGGAATCTGTAGCTTTTACAGATTTATTCAACAATAAAATACAACCAGAACTAGCAAGGATCGAAGGTGTGGCTCAGGTTAGAATTCTCGGAGGAGATGACAGAGAGATCAGCGTAAATGTGGATAGTGATAAGCTAAATTATTATGGGATTTCATTACTACAAATATCACAGGCGATTTCTTCTTCTAATCTTGATTTTCCTACAGGAAGTATCCAAGATGCCGAGCAAGATGTATTGGTAAGATTATCAGGAAAACTAAAGGGACTCAATGAATTAAGAGACCTCGTAGTGAGAACGATGGATGATGGATCACTCGTCTATCTTAAAGATGTAGCTGAAGTATACGATACAAAAAAAGAAACGAGTACAATATCACGAATCAATGGCCAGAATTCTCTTGGAATACAGATTACGAAACAGAGTGACGGAAATACAGTATCTGTAGCAGAAGAAGTAAAACTAAAAACAGCGGAACTAGAGTTGAAATATACGGATATGAATCTTCAATTTGAAATCTCCCAGGATAGTTCAGTATTCACATTAGAAGCGGCAGATGCAGTTATTCATGATCTTTTGATTGCGATTGTACTTGTGGCTTTCATAATGTTGATGTTCTTACATGATTTTAGAAATGCTATCATCGTAATGGTTGCAATCCCTGTATCTGTAGTAGCCACTTTTGCAGTGATGAGCTTAGCTGGATTCACATTGAATTTGATGACATTGCTAGCACTATCATTAGTTATCGGAATATTGGTCGATGACAGTATAGTAGTACTAGAGAATATACATGCTAGAATGGAAAAAGGAATATCCGCTAGAAAAGCGGCCATTGATACTTGGAAGCAGATAGGTATGTCGGTAACATCTATCACATTGGTAATCGTGGTAGTCTTCTTACCTATCGGTTTAGTATCAGGTATTGTAGCGGATTTAATGAGACAGTTTTCTCTCGTAGTTGTAGCAGCTACAATCATTAGTCTACTTGTATCATTTACATTGACTCCGTTTTTAGCTTCTAGATTTACGAAAGTAACTCACTTATCCAAAGATAAATGGCACCAAAGACCATTAATATGGTTCGAAGCGGGTGTGAAGTGGATAGAGAATGGATTCAAATCGATGTTAGACATTGCTTTAAGATGGAAAATAACTACAATGATACTCATTTTCGCCATGGTGTTTATGTCATTTACATTAATGACGAATGGGTATATCGGTAGTGAATTTGCAGCTGGTGGTGACAATGGTGAGTTTATTATCAAGATGGAATTACCCAAAGAGACACCAATCCAACAGACTAACTATATCAGTCAGCAAGTAGAAGAAATACTGTTGAATGATCAATATGTAACATCGGTATTTGCAAGTATTGGAGCGAGTAGCGGAGGGGCTGGAAATGGATCTGCATACATTGCTGAAATCAATGCAAAGCTTGTACCTGCAATAGATAGACCTTTCTCTTCTGAGCAATATGCAAGAGATATAAAATATAAATTGAACAAAGATATCCCTGGAGTAGAATTTAGCGCTGCAGCTGTTGGTATGGTAGGAGGTGGCACTGCCGCTCCGATAGTTATCGAACTTTCTGGACCAAACCTAGATGAATTGATCGCATTCTCAGAAGCAGTGATTGCTAATGTAGAAACGGTATCTGGCACTTCGCAAGTTAAAGCCAGTGTAGAAGGTGGTAACCCAGAAGTAAGTGTTGATATCGACAGAGATCGTATGGCTTCACTAGGGTTGTCTCTTGATATAGTAGGAGCAACGATGCAAAATGCACTTACTGGTAATACAGATACAAAATTCAAGGATGGAGATTACGAGTATGACTTGAGAGTTCAGATAGATGCTTTTGATAGAGAAAGCAAAAACGATCTTCAAGAGCTTACATTCTTAAACAGTAAAGGAGAGCTGATCAAGTTATCTCAGTTCGCTACAATATCAAATAGTTTCGGTCCTTCAAGATTAGAAAGAAAAGATAAGATTACTTCTATGACTGTAGAGTCACAGTTGATTGGAAGAGATGTAGGATCAGTAGGTGCTGAGATTACAGCTCTTCTAGATAAGATGGATAAGCCTGAAGGCGCTACGATTTCTATGGGTGGTGACATCGAAAGTCAAACTGAGGCATTCGGTTCACTGGCTTTTGCTTTGATGACTTCGATCTTATTGGTATACCTTATTATGGTAGCACTTTACGATAACTGGGTATATCCTTTTGTGGTGATGTTTTCTATTCCGGTAGCCTTGATTGGCGCTTTACTAGCATTGGCACTTACTATGCAAAATATGTCAATCTTTGGGATGCTTGGCTTAATAATGCTTGTAGGTTTAGTTGTAAAAAATGCGATACTTATCGTCGATTTTGTCAATCAATTAAAAGCGGAAGGAATGGATAGAAAGAAAGCCGTAGTAGAAGGTACGATCCAACGATTTCGTCCGATTTTCATGACTACGATTGCCATGGTTATAGCCATGATTCCAATTGCAACAGCGTCTGGAGCCGGATCAGAATGGAAGAATGCTTTAGCCTGGGTATTGATCGGCGGACTGAGTAGTTCTATGATACTGACTATGATTATAGTGCCTGTAGCGTATATGATGGTAGATAACATGACAGAATGGTTAGGCAAGAAGTTTGGTAAGAAAGAGAAGTCTGAAATAAAGCCAGAATTGGCAACCTCATAATGATTAGGAATAATGGCCATTCCTAATTAGGTGTTTTTGGTAATGTGTGTCGGTGTTTATGTTATTAATATTTAAGTGCCAACACCTTTTTTAATTAAAAAATGAATAAATGAATCAAATATTAAAGTATTTATTTCTTGTAGTATTTATATTAAATACGGGACATATATCTGCTCAATTATCGAATCAGAAAATCGAAGAACTATCTGCCACTGAAGCTAGAAGATATGCAAATGTGCTATCTCTTTCACTAACAAAAGAGTTAGCCTTGTCAAAAATAATTGCAGAATATGATAGATTAATAAGTAGTAGCATTTTAGATCCAGAGAGTTATATAGCTAATTCAAAAAAATACAAAACAAAGAAAGAATCTGATATAGAACAATTACTTGGTGATAGAGGATATAGAAACTATAAATTATTCAAAGAAATTGATCGATCATCTGCAGAAGAATATTATCAAGATATCTCTGGTGCAATTAGTGAAGATAAGGTATTGCTGACGGAACTCTCAAAGTATTTTCTTGATAATGTATTTCCAGTTTTATCTAATTACAGAGCAATGTTGGATACTAATATCTCCAATGCGGACCGAAGAGAAATCAATTTGATAAAATCTTCAATATATAGAAATATTGAAATAGATATAGACAGGGATTCACTCATATTCTTAGACACAATAAGTAATAAACTCTATTATGATTTATTGGCTTTTACGAATAAATATGACGAAGAATATAACCAGATAATGGTAAAACTAGAACCATATACAAGTCAATGGAAGCAAGCTATTGGTAATATGCTTGAGGAGCAATATTCTGATAGCCAGCTAAAATCTATATCGGAAGCAAATGAAAATCTAGCTAAAAGAGGTGTGCTTACTTCAATAGATAGGTTAAGTTTTTTCTTGTTAGAACCAGGGGATAAAAACAAATTTTTCAAGAATATTAAACTCATTACCCTTATGAAAGAATACATGATGTATAATAAGTAATTCTTCATGTAATTTTTTTAACCAAAATCACATCTAAATTGAAATATACTATTAAACTTAAATCACTATTATTCCTTATTGGAATTTTATTCTTGACAACAGTAAGTGCACAAGAAAAATACACAATCAGTGGAACCCTATCAGATGGTACTTCAGGAGAAGAACTCATAGGTGCTACTATTTCTATAGCGGAACTCGGCACAGGTACCACAACCAATGTATATGGCTTCTATTCGCTTACTATACCAAGCGGCAATTACACTATTGAGTTAAGTTATATAGGTTATGAATCCATCATTAAAAAGATAGATCTTACCGAGAGTCAAAAGATAGATGTCGAGCTACTGCCACAGTCAAATCAACTAGACGAAGTTGTGATTACAGCGGAGGAGCAGGATAAAAACGTACAATCAACCCTAATGAGTGTCAGCAAACTAAGTGTTGCCGAAATCGAAGCGATACCGGTAGTTTTTGGTGAGCCGGATGTGATCAAAACGATACAGCTACTGCCAGGTATCAAATCTGGTGAGGGTGGTGGAGGCTTCTTCGTTAGGGGTGGAAGTGCTGATCAAAATCTTATCCTACTGGATGAAGCACCAGTCTACAATGCGTCTCACTTACTGGGTTTTTTCTCAGTGTTTAATAGTGATGCTGTAAAAGATCTCACAGTGTATAAAGGACACATACCAGCGGAATATGGTGGTAGAGCTTCTTCTGTTCTAGACATCAAGATGAAAGATGGAAATAATAAAAAAATGAACGTAAGCGGTGGCTTAGGGTTAATTTCATCTAGACTGACAGTAGAAGCTCCTATCGTGAAAGACAAAGGGTCTTTCATTGTTTCTGGTCGTAGAACTTATTTGGATTTATTTACAAGACTATCAAGTGATGTGGATATAAAGGATTCGCAACTCTATTTTTATGACTTGAATGCTAAGGCAAATTATCGCCTCGGTGAGAAAGATAGAATATTCTTATCAGGATATTTTGGTAGAGACCAGTTGGGATTTGCAGATCAGTTCGGTTTTGATTGGGGGAATACTACGGCTACTCTAAGGTGGAATCACCTTTTTAGCGATAAGTTATTTTTAAATTCTACGCTTCTCTACAGTAATTATAATTACGATGTGAATATTGAGGGCGAAGAAAACGAAAACAATGGATTTACAATTACTTCAAATATTGAAGACTTAAGTCTCAAAGAAGATTTCGAATATTACATTAATCCTTCAAACACCCTAAAATTCGGGGCCAATGCAATTTATCACACCTTTGTGCCAGGTCAGTTTACTCCTGGGGCTAATAGTAATCTGAATAATATCATTCTACAAGAAAAATATGCAGTAGAGACAGCAGCATACATCTCTGAGGATCTTTCATTGTCGGATAAGTGGAAACTTAATGCAGGACTACGATATAGTTGGTTCGCACAGTTAGGGCCTGGTGATATCTTCACATATGATCAAGATGGTGACGTGACCAATACTGAGCCTTTTGGTAGCGGTGATATAGTAGAGACTTATGATGGCTTTGAGCCTAGATTGGGAGTGACACATATCTTGAATAATAATAATTCGATCAAAGCATCTATCGGTAGAAATAGACAATACCTCCACCTTATTTCAAATTCTACTTCTGGGACTCCTATAGACCTTTGGATACCTAGTAGTAACAATGTGAAACCACAAATTGCGGATCAAATAGCGTTGGGTTACTTCCAGAATTTTAAACAGAATACTTACGAAACTTCAGTTGAGGTCTATTATAAAGAAATGCAAAATCAAGTAGATTATAAAACGGGAGCCGAATTAGTTTTCAATGAAAATGTGGAGTCACAGCTCATATTTGGAGATGGTTACTCATACGGAGCTGAGCTATTCCTAAAGAAAAGCAAAGGACGATTTAAAGGGTGGGTAAGTTATACTTGGTCTCGTACCGAACGAGAATTTGATCAAGTAGATGACGGTCAGCGATATCCTGCAACATGGGATAGAACGCATGATCTGTCAGTAGTAGGAATGTATGATTTGACAGATTCTTGGCAGCTATCTTCTTCTTTTGCATTTAGGACAGGCGATGCTCGTACTTTTCCAATAGGGAAATATACTGTAGATGGTCAGGTATACAATCAATTTGGAGAGCGAAATAGAAATCGCCTACCAAGCTACCATAGACTGGATCTAGGAGTGACTAAAAAATTCAAAAGTTCAAAGAGCTATGAGTCAAGTCTTAACTTTTCACTTTATAATGCTTATGGAAATAGAAATACATTCGCTTTAGACTTTGGTACAAACGAAGATGACCCTACACAATCAGAAGTGACCAGAACATCGCTTTTCAATTTTATTCCATCGATTACTTACAACTTCAAATTCAAATAAAATGAATACTAAATATATACTAATCCTACTATTTTCCACGATATTATACTCATGCCAAGACGTGATTGAACTAGAACTAAACGAAACTGACGTCAAACCAGTAATCGTAGGAGCGATTTCCGATGTATCGGGAAATATACAAATCTCAATAACTCAATCTGCAGAATTTTATGATAATAGTCTACCTACTTCTCTATCGAATGCAGATGTATCCATTTCCGATGATAAAGGGGTTACTGTTTCATTAGCCGAAAATACGAATGGTATCTATCAGACAAATGAGCTAGATGGTCAGCTAGGTGAATCATATACTCTAGAGGTTATTATAGAAGGCAGTACTTATCAGGCAACTGCCATGATCCCTCAAACGAAAATATCTATAGATTCTATTGCATTTGAATTTGAAGAAGAGTCTATATTCAGAAAGGAGGGCTTCTTTCCTATTGTATATTATAATGATCCTGTGGATGAAGTAAATTATTACAGGTTCATCGCAAAAGTCAATGGACAAGCCTTCGATTTTACATGGGAAGACGATGAAGAGGATCCAGACCTAGCCACTGCGATTCTACTATCAAGTGACAAGTTTAGTAATGGTGGCTTACAAGATTTTGATTTCAATTATCATTTAAAGTCAGGGGATATATTCACTGTAGAAATGCAGCATTTAGATAGAAGTACTTTTGATTATCTCCGTACACTTTCTGATGTTGGTAGCGGTGCAGGTGTCGCTCCAGCAGATCCTATTTCTAATTTTGGAACTGATGCGCTAGGATATTTTGGCGCCTTTTCGAGCACAACTTTGACTGCTACCGTACCGTAGTATCAAAACAACAAATAATGAATTTCACTAAATATTTTTAATAATCATAAACAACAAACAATGAAAAATTTAATGTTCTTATTCGCATTAGTATTCTCTCTGACAATTATTTCTTGTGGAAGTGATGATGGTCCTGAAGTCACTATCAATGCACCTGTCGACGGAAATTCTTACAAGCAAAACACGTCGTTTGATTTAGATTTGAGTCTTACTGATGCGGATGGTCTAAGTAGTTTAACAATATCAAATACTGAACTAGGATTAAATGTTTTAGAAACATTTCAAGGAGATATAGCTATAGACTATACTCTTACTATTGATGTAGGCAATGTACAAACTGATAAATATGAAATCATAATAGAAGTAACCGACACAGATGGCAATGTAGAAGATGAAAAACTCGAGATAGAAATAGTTGAATAGTTTAATTTAGTCTTGTGAGCTGGGCGGTTTTAATTTATTGGTTTAGTTAAAGTGGTTTATGCCCAGCTCATTTTTTATATATCATGAAATAGAAAGAAAATGCAGATTACTGAAATACACTTGTCTAAAGCAATGGATATAGACCAGATCCAACAATTGCTTACTGGAATGGAGACTCAATATAAAACTCATGGCCCATTAAATATCCTTGCCTATGTTGATTCTACAGCTGGGTATGATACCTTTTCGACATATCTAAAATCTCTTAATATGAGATCATATTTCTACACATTGATAAGGAAATATGCAATGATAACACCTATAAAGTGGATCAGAAGAATCGGAAGTATGACTGACACTTTGACTCCAGGAATATCACTAAAGGTATTTTCAATGAATGACTCTGAACTGGCTAAAGAGTGGTTGCTTAGTGGAGATTCAGCTATCAAAAGGAATATAACTTTACAATACAATCAGGATAAGACAATAACGTCATTTCAAGTAAATGATCAACTGAATGAAAGAGATTTTAAATTTATCGACAGTATTCTAATTGAAGATTATAGAAATAATTTAGGTACTATCAATCTCCATTTAGATTTCACATCTATTGATGTTGAGATTGTAACATCAGTGCTAATTAGTTTGTCGGAGCTCAAGCATTGGCAAAAGATAGCTTCGATTAAATATACGTTTGAAAATAAAGAATACATATAATTTAAATAAAATGAAGGAATTACTATTAAATAATATCCAAATAGTATGGTTTATAAGTGTGATATTAAGTACTTTTTTGCTTGTCACAATATCAAAGTATACGCTTAGTTTTATAAAGAGAAAATGGTCTAGAGGAGCGGAATTTTCCAGTTTATTTACAAGACTTGCTAAAATCAATAAAGTGTTTCTTATAGTACTTTGTTTGGGTTTACTCAGTTATTTATTTCTAGATAAAGAAACCCATAGTTTCATGAATAGAAATATCGTTCGGATTATATGGATAGGTACTGTAAGTATTATAACTGTAATCTCTGCATCTATATCTAGCCACTACTTTGATAAACGCATGAGCCTAGTTTCTAGACGAGATAAGGGTGATGTCACAACATACAAATATCTAAACTACCTAGCGAATTTCTTTATCTATTTGACTGGGCTGATTTTGATCGCTCTATCAATACCTGGCTTGAAATCTATAGCCGCTGCTGCAGCTGGTAGCGCAGGAGTTTTGGCATTGATTGCTGGTGTAGCAGCACAAGAAGGTATTGCTAATTTAGCTGGCGGGTTATTTATCGCATTCTTCAAACCGTTCCGCATAGGAGACATCATTAAAATAGGCGACGGTATTATGGGAAAGGTAGAAGATTTAAATCTACGTCATACAACAATCAATAATTTTCAAAATAAAAGAATCATCATCCCTAATGCGATAATAAATAAAGAAAATATTACTAATTATTATTTAGGAGAATACAAGATGTGCGAATGGATAGAAGTTGGAATTAGCTACGATTCAGATATTGACTCAGCTATGGAAATCATACGGCAAGAATGCGAATCGCACAAGTATTGTATTGATAATAGGACAGAACAAGAAAAATCTAAAAACATACCAAAAGTAGATGTACAGGTCATAGGACTGGGAGATAGCAGTGTAAATCTAAAAGCTTGGGTTTGGTGCGCTAGTTATTTAACTGGTTTTAAAATGAGAAATGACCTTTATAGAAGTATCAAACAAAGATTTGATAAAGAAGGGGTTGAAATTCCATTTCCTCATACCACAGTTGTATTCAAAGGAAAGAAGGCTCTCGAAACGATAAAGTCTTAATTGAGTAAAATATGCCTTAATAAAATAATTTATATATCCAATTTTGGATACTTTACAAAAAAAGAGTATCACTCTTTCAAAATAACAAATAATGAGAAATTTAATACTATTAGTAGTTTTATTAATGTCAATAACGGTTACCTCTCAAACAAGCATTGGGATTAAAGCGGGTATCAATTTATCAAACCTCGCAGTAAACGAAGATCAAATTGATGAATCGAAAAATAAAGTGGATTATACCATTGGTATAGTCAATCATAATCAGATGGGTCTACTATTTGTACAGTCAGAACTACTTTACAATAGAAAGGGAGCAGAATATAGTGCAGGCGGATTGACAGTGGATGCTAATCTGAATTATTTACAAGTGCCTATTTCAGTTGGTATTAGTCTCTTAGGCTCTACAATAAATCTGTATGGAGGAGGCTATGCTGCTTATTTACTTAATGCAGATTATGAATATAAAAATGATGCCGATGAAGTGGTTGCTACAACTAACAATAAGGATGCTTTTAACAAATTAGATTTTGGTGTGCACACAGGACTATTTGTATCTATTAGCAAAATTAATCTTGATTTAAGATTTTCGAGAGGCATCCGAGATGTAGAAGGAGAAGATATAATTACGAATCTTCAAACATTTACAAGGAATGAGGCTAAAAATTTTAATGTTGAGTTGACTGCATCATTGTTCTTTTAACAATTTGGATTTTTAACAAAGAGATCAAGCGGGAAAATACATATTGCAATAGTGAGTTAGTGTTGCTAAATACATTATTTCCTACTTTTTTTATTTAAACAAATAGCATGAAAATCTTACTTACTACAATAATAATCACTCTAAATGCCTTTTCATTATCAAGTCAAGTAGCTAGCATTGATACAACTAAAATGGTAAGTAAACCATGGTATATTGCAGCTACAGAGACTACTGCAATAAATGTAATTGTGAATCGCTTCGACCTATATGTATTAGCTGCAGAATGGGCAGATGTGAGTCCTACATCATGGAAACGGAATTTTGAAAGAGGTTTCCTTTCTGATGGTGACAGTTTTAATACAAATTTCTTTGCTCATCCATATCATGGTTCTTTGTATTTTAATTCTGCAAGATCTTTGGGTTATTCATATTGGCAGAGTATGCCTTATGTACTTGGAGGAAGCCTTATGTGGGAATTTCTTGGAGAGACAGAACCCCCAAGTGAAATAGATATAAACACTACAACATTAGGTGGAATTTACCTTGGTGAAATGACCAATCGATTATCGCGCGCATTGTTATATGATGATGGGATTCGGTCTTATAAGTTTATTAGGAATTTTGGTGCGTTAGCACTTAATCCAATAGGCCAAATAAACAGTTGGCTGTATGAGGATGTGAATGCCTCATTTAGAGGAAAGAATAAAAAGAAATTTCCGATTAGGTCTCAGTTATCATCGGGAATAAGTATTCCAATAAGAGAAATAGAAAGAGTAGATGCATTAGGTCGAGCGAACATTCATTTTGCAATGATATATGGTGATCTATTTTCAAGTGGAGTTTTTAAACCATTCGATTCATTTGTTTTAAAATCTTGGATAGATTTGGGTTCTAGGAAAGCTGAAAAACAATTCTATATGAATATAAGCTCAAATGCGAAGATTTTCAGATTCTTAATCAACGACAATTCTGCATTTTCAATTTCTCAACATTATGATTATATGGAAAATCAGATATTCAAAACGGGGATGCTTGGCATAACTGCAGATTATACAATTAGAAAAAACTTTGGCTCATGGGGATTTGTTGGGACCGCTAATCTGGGACTGATCCCTTTTGGTAGTTCTAATTCGGAAATAGTCGATTATCTCAATGAGACAGTCGATGAAGAATTTTATAAAGAGTATGTATATGGCAGAGGATTAATATCTAAATTAGAATATATAATTTACACCAATAAGTTTGGAAGACTTACATCATCGTATAGTCATTGGTATTTAAATACTGAAAATTATACCCAAGGGATTGAGAATACTTCTGTTTTACAAGTAAAATATTTCTACCCGATTTCTAAATCTCTAAACATAGGCCTAGAGCTACTTAATTATACTCGAAATGCCAGATATGAAGAGATTCCGCAGTTTGAAAATATAGATGAGAACTATCTTGAAATGAAGCTATTAGTAGCGAAATCATTTTAAGTATTTTTGTGATCAAATAAAACAAGCTTAAATGAAAGATACCAAACTAAAGAAAGTTAAACAAGATAAAAGTGCTATCCAGACATTGTTCAGAACGGTATCAAAAAACCATTATGCGCTATTGGCAATGATTGATAGAAAAGCGAATATCGTTCTTACTATTAATTCTATCATTATCTCTATCATTTTAGGAGCTAGTTATTTGGCTCCAGAAGAACAAAAGGCCGACATTGAAGTTCTTACAACAATTACGATTTATTTCAGCCTAACTTCTATGGTTCTAGCAGTGCTAGCGATCAGGCCTCACAATTATAAGAATCCCAAGTCTATACTTTACAGCGGTACATTCGCAAACATAACGATTGAAGAATTCAAAAAATCATTTAAAGAGATGATGGTTAGTGGTGAAGTCATCTACGATAATATGATAGATGACTTGTATAACTTAGGTACATCCATCAAAAGCAGACAGAAATTGGTATTCTATTCTATTATAGTTTTTGTATGTGGAATAGTCATTAATCTAGGATTAAGTTTCTTTTATTTATAAATATCAATTGTGATCTAATTGTTTAATCACTTTAGGCTATCTCAATACTAACATGTTAATCTAAATTCTTAAGTTATGAACTATATTCAAAAAACTTCAATTAGATTTCTAATATATTTAGTGTTGATAACATTATCATTCACTATCTCCGCTCAAAAAAATGAGGTAAATCCTTTTTCATCTTTACCTGAGAAGGCATTGCTACATACTGCATACCTTATCGGAGATAGCGGAGGATTAGATAGTGAAGATCCACCTCAAAACCTAGTTCTCTCCGATGTGAAAAGTAAAATTAATGAAGATCAAAATGCATCGATTTACTTTCTTGGAGATAATATCTACCCTGATGGTTTACGGGATACAATTGAAGGATACAGCAAAGATCTGGATATTATAGATGCGCATATCGACCTTGCAGAATCAATAACTAATAAAAGTTATATGATTCCTGGAAATCACGATTGGGAGAGCACATCCACAAAGTATAATAGTATGGTCGCGTTGACTGATTATCTAGATGTTAATAGTAGTAATCTCAAACTAAAACCGAAAAATGGTTGTCCAGACCCCTATGTCATAAAGATATCAAAAGATCATGTGTTTATTATAATAGACAGCCAATGGTGGGTAGATAATGCGGATGATGATGGGCAATCCTATGAGCATTGTGATATCAATAGTCGTCATGCGATGATGTCTGAATTAGAAAGAATATTCATTAAACATAAAAATGATCAGATTACAGTGTTATTGCATCATCCATTAATGTCCAATGGTAACCATGGCGGAAAGTTTTCGCTAAAACAACACTTATTTCCTCTAACAAGTATAAACCCTAAACTCTATTTCCCCCTGCCAATATTAGGATCATTACTGCCCATTTATAGGAATTTAGGAATAAATAAACAAGATGTATCCTATCATTGGAACAGACAATTGAAAGCCATGTTTGATAGGATTATTTCTTCTTCTGGTGTCAAGAGAATCCTATTTGTTTCGGGACATGAACATTCACAACAATTGTTTAGCCCTGATCCATTAATCAGTAAATCAGAGGTTCATTATCTAGTAAGTGGTAGTGGATATAAACAATCCTATGTCCGTCAAGGAGGTAATTCGATGTTTGTATCTGACCAAAGAGGTTATCAAAAATTATACTTTTATAAAGATGGTTCTGTTTGGCTTGATATAATATCAGTCTCTGATCTAGGACATACAAAAGTGATTTATAGAACTGAATTATTTGATAAAAATATCGTTATAGACTCAGATATACAGAGATCTTTTAAACCATTGAAAGATAGTGTAACTGTGTGTCCCACCAAGACATTCGAAGTGGGGCAAGTAGGAAGATTTTTTGTGGGTGATCAATACAGAGATGTTTGGAGGACTAAAGTAAAAGTTCCTGTAATTAACCTTGAAGAAATAAAGGGGGGCCTTACTCCAGTAAAACTAGGCGGCGGAGCTTCGTCAAATTCATTACGACTAATGGATAGTGAAGGCAAAGAATATATACTGAGATCAGTTGTAAAAGTGTATAATAGATTCTTGAAAAGTCAGTATAGTGATATCATTTGGTTAGACTTTTATGGAGATGAAAATGCTTCTGCATTGCCCTATGGGACATTGAGCATTGGGAGATTGTCTGATGCTATCGATCTTCCACATAGTGATCCTAAGTTATATTATTTATCACATCAAGAAGCTCTCGGTTTATATAATGACCTATTGGAAGAAGGCTTGTATATGTTAGAAAATAGACCAGACGGCAAAAAATGGAAAAATGAAAAATCATTTGGTTATGCTTCAAATATAGTAAGCAATTCAGATATGGTGAAAGCCGTATCTTCAAAAGCTACTCATAAAATAGATCAACGAAGTGTATTGAAAGCTAGACTATTTGATATGTGGATACATGATTGGGATAGGCATGATGATCAATGGAGATGGTCAAAATCTGAGCAAGGAAAGATGACAATCTATAAACCGATCCCTAGAGATAGAGATTGGGTTTACTTTAAGAGTGAGGGATTAATTTATTCGTTTATTGGTAAATATGTCGAAAGAAAACACAGCTCATTTAAACATGAAATATCAGATATTGAGGGAATTAATATGTCACCCGCTCATTTTGATAGAGCTAATCTCAATGAATTAGAATGGTCTGATTGGAAACAAATAACAGAAGAGATGCAGCTTGCGCTCACTGATGATATTATATACCAAGCATTATCAGAAATGCCAAAAGAAATATTGCCCATTGTAAAAGAAGAAATTCATAGCAAATTAGTACAGAGGCGAAATGACTTAATGAAATATTCTCAGAACTACTATAAAATATTAGCAAGTGAAGTATCGATAGTAGGGACTGATAACGATGATAAGATAACCATTACAACCATCGGTGTTGATTCTACAAGAGTACAGCTAACAGCAATGAGAAAAAAGAAGGCTGATATCACAAAGTATAAAAGAACATTTTCGAATAATGAAACTGAAGTGATCAGGGTATATGGAATGGAAGGTGAAGATAAATTACAGCTGCCCGAAAATACAACTGCAACAAAGATTCAATTTATTGGCGGATTAGGGACGGATGAAGTAGAGTATACTGGAATAGAAAAAACACGTTTGACAGTATTTGATAGCGCAGATGGTGTCCTAATACAAAATAACAACCATATAAAGACTAATCTAAATGACAATATCTTCAATAACAGATATGATAGAAACGAGTTCAAGTACAACTCTATACTACCGACAATAAGCCTAGGGTCTACATTTGATGAAGGGCTATGGCTGGGGGCTGGGTTTATAAAGACTTTCCATGGTTTTAGAAAAGAACCTTTTGCAAGTAAGCATAGGTTATCCGCTAAAATAGCACCATTTACAGCAGCATCTATGATGTTAGATTTTAATTCTCAATTTAACAATATTGGTATTAATGATGTACAGCTGATTAGTAATATTTACTACCATAGTCCTGACTACATCAACTTTTTTGGACTTTTTAATGAAAGGAATAATTTACAGGATCCTCAATTTAATAGGGTCAAAGTATCGAGTTATGGTTTAGAATTAAAACTGAAAAAAACTTGGAATCAAGAAGCCATATCTGTTAGCATTGGTCCTAATATTGATAGTTATAAAGTCGGTACAGATAAAGATAAAATACTAGAGAATTATGAGCTCATTCAAAAGCAGTACAATGATCAAGAATTTTATTATGGAGGCGCAGCAAATCTTACATTGCAAGCTGTAAACAATAATCTAACACCTTCATCAGGTTTTAAATATACAGTGGATTTCGATTATACAAATGGCATTAATCAAAATGCCAACGCTCTTAACATACAATCTGATTTTGTGTTTTACTTACCTATAATCAAAAAAACCAAATATGGTTTTGGCGGTCAATACAGGATTAGCTATGCAATACGGTGAGACAGATTGGTTTTTAACACCATCTATAGGCGCTAATAATCATTTGAAGTCATTTAGGAATGATCGATTTAGAGGGCAATCAATTTATTATTATCAAGCAGAATTAAGAAGTGACCTTATAAGTATAAACAATAGATATCTTCCTATGGATATTGGGTTAACAATTGGATATGAAGCCGCACATGCAAAGTATAGTAACATATCAAAATCTATGGATGGCGTAAGTATTGGTTTGTCATTTAATATTGGCGACTTGATTTTACTACATCCGTATTATGCCAGAGCCGAGAAACTGAATGCTTTTGGTCTTAGTATGGGTTATTCATATTAACTTTTCTTCCAACACCTACGTTAAATAAAGAGATTTTCAATGAATATATAAATTAAGAGTAATAAGTAAACTCTATTCTTAAATTATAAAGTACCGATATGCTGTTTTTGTGTAGTAATATCTATTTGTGCCTAGTTTTCTGTCTTGGAATTAATACAATGTGCTGAGAGTATAGTATAAAAAGTGATATATGAATGTAGATGAAAGATATTGAAATCCTTTGTGAAATGAATATTTAATTAAAAGTCCACTTGTAAAAATCAGTTATGAATATTATGTGACTCAGTTGAAATATAAGTAGAAAAGCGACTATAATTACACAACAACTTCAGAAGTGATTTGACTTGCTTCACAATATAAACTAAGGAATTCTTTCGCT
>Ga0114957_1001886_pt1 | contig 21359 bp, 17 predicted proteins | sample BantaG_FD_87175 | JGI IMG/M metagenome (GOLD analysis project Ga0114957, IMG submission 87175) | Marine algal microbial communities from Bantry Bay, Ireland - BantryBay_4 metaG | ecosystem: Host-associated > Algae > Red algae > Unclassified | place: Bantry Bay, Ireland | collected 2014-11-21 | reverse complement strand
TAGCGTAAGAATATTCCCACTCCAAATTGCCCAGCCAATTTAAGCGGGTTCTTGCGGTGATGCTGCGCGCTCTGCCAGAACCGTATAGCGGCAAGGCCTGCGTCGTTCGCGATATAGAAAAGATTACAGCCGGATGTCGATGTATCTTTGAAATTTAGATAGGTGCGCTTCACATGCGGGTAAGCCGGGTCAATAATAGATTTTTCGGCAAGGCCGACACAGAAATCCGCGCGGCTGTTTCTCGCGCCGCTTATGAAGGCGTCCACCATATCTGCGGTGAGTAAAGGATGATCACATGTCGTGAGAAGGACAGGCGTAGTGATACCGGCCTCAAGCGCGGCCAAAGCGCTCCCTGCAGGACCGGCAGCCGACGGAGACTGAGCGAGTTCCATATTATATTCGGCCCCAAAACCTGACACATGAAACGGTCTTTTCAGCCCCGCATTGCGCAAGGCGTCCAAGACGTAGTCAATCATGGGACGGCCATTAATCGGCAACACGGCTTTGCGCTCTATGCCCGCAGCCGCGCATAAAGGGTCTACAACGCCTTCCCTTTGGCCGGCGAGGATAAGTACGGAAACATCGTCCATGTGTTACAGGGCTTTCTCGTACATGCGGTAGGTCTTATATCTTTGGGCAGAGGCCTGTTCGCAAATTCGAATCATACTTTTATTCGTCTCAAGAATCCACGATAGCTCGCAATGGGTAAACCCTTTCTTGCGGCCCGCCTCAAAAACATCTTCGCAAAGTTTGGCCACTACGGCCAAGCCCTGACGTGTGTTCTGGTACTCTTTGCGAAGACCCATCAGCGGAATACGAGACGTTTTAACGCCTTGAACCTTTAGGCGGTAAATTAGTTTCGCCCAGCCAAAAGGAAGTAAACGCCCGTTTAAGCCATGCGCAGCTGCATTAACGTCCGGCAGCATGCCAATATAGGCCGCTGGCTTGCCGTCAATTTCACCAATCAGAAACGTTTCCGCAATGAGGATAGGTTTCAGCTCCGCGCCAAGTTGCTCAATATCGTCATCAGTAAACGGCACGAAACCCCAATTATCTGACCACGCATCATTAAAGATATCCATAATCACTCTGACATCATTCTTCATGGCTTTTAAATTTATTGACCGGAAGGTAATCGCGGGGTCTTTTTCAGCCAACCTAACCATCATTGTTGTCGTTTTGGGACGGGGATAGCCTTCATTCAAGTCCGCCAGATAGGCATACATATCGATAGCCTTATTATACTCAGCCCTCTCAATCATATCTTGGTAATAAGGTCGGCCATAAGGCATCATTAGGACGGGCGGCGTATCAAATCCGTCGATCAAAAGACCAGATTCCTCATTCGTTGTGTGGCTTGTCGGCCCAATAATCTTCTGAGCGCCCTTCCCGCGAAGCCAAGTCTCGGCCGCCACGAGTAAAGCAGACCCAATATCTGCATCGTTCTTGCAGTCCCAAAACCCAAAATGTCCGGCATCATCTTTATGAATAGATTGGTGAGCAGGATTGATGAAAGCCCCGATACGGCCCACAATCTCTTCACCGCGCTTCGCTAGGAAAAACTGCCGCTCAAGAACGTTGGCTTTGGGGTTTTTCGCGGCCGAGAGATTTTCTTTACGCTCCATACGCAAAGGCGCACGCCACATGAGGTCGCCCTCATACAAATCGTATGGGAATTGCAAAAACTGTTTGACAAGCGCCGGACTGTCGGCGTGAATAATCTCAACTGCGTGCGATGACACAGGCCCTCCAACGCCGGGCCTATGCCGACTAATTTAGTCTTCGTCGTCGCCATCTTTGTCGGCGGCTTCTTTATCCCGTTTCTTTTGCTTTTTTAGAGCTTTCAGGTCAACAAGATTGAGAACGATATCTGCCCCGTTCACGGGAACATCAAAAGCCGCTTCGGAGAACTTAGGCATACGCAATTCGCCAAACTCTGGATTGTTGGATAATCCGTAAGGCTCGCGCGGGGTAAAGTTCCATTTTTTCTTAAGTTTCCGGTTCCCGTCTCGGTCATGATAACTCGCAACGGCATACGCTCCCGGTTCAGGCACATTTATACACGCAATTTGTGGCGCGTTTTCAGCCGGAATACGCAAACTGCGCAGACGCCCCTTACCCTTCAGGAAATCATCATCACCGCTATAGAGTTCAAATTTTAAAATGCCTTCTTTGTTAATACCGTTAACGGTTATGCGGATTTGTTGTGATCCCGCAACGCAAGGGTCAGTCGCGTCATTGCCGTATAATTCTAAAGTCGGGTGAACAACAGGGCCTCGGCCATCATTTAGCTGGGACTGGTCATCGTCGTCGTCGTCGTCATCACCTGCATATGCAAATGAAGCCGAGCCCGCCGAGGCTGTCAGTGCCAGTAAAGCAGGGATTAGTATGTAGCTAAGAATTGCTTTCACAAATTAGTCTCTATATGGCCTAGGCAGTGCTGCCTGTGTCTATATATTGGATATGGTAATGACGACCCCCTAAGTAAAGGTGATTCTACAGTAATAAATGTGATGGGCAGGCTTAACAGATATCTCATGAAACGCGCTTTGATTAGCATTGGCGGGCTTATTGTCCTCGCCATTGCCGTGCTTTTACTTGAGCGATTACTCCGTATTTTCGAGATTGTCTCTAATACCTCTAACCCTGCAGAAAACACCGCCTCTATGGTTATAAATCTGCTTCCATATTATCTGGGTATGGCGGTTCCCATAGCCCTTTTACTCGGCATTCTGATGACTGTAGATCGGTTTTCCCGCTCAAGTGAGCTTACCGCAGCTCTGGGCGCGGGCATCTCTCTCACACATATGACGAAACCATTTATGGTCATTGCCGCGGCCCTTGCCGTCATTACATTATTTATCGAAGGCTATATGCAGCCTATTGGCCGTTACAATTACCGCCAAGTCGAACACCTTGTAAAACAGCAATCTTTTACGGCAGCATTACGTGAGGGCACATTTACGAGTGTGGGAAATACGACATTCTTTGCTGGCACGGACAGGAAGAGCGAAGGCATGGGTCCCATTTTCATATACGAAGAACTCACAGATAAAGGCGCACCAGCAGGTCTGCGCATCACAACAGCTCAAGAAGGCAAATTGATTGTACGGGAAGAAACCAATGAACCTGTCCTTCAACTCGCCGAAGGTCAGGCCTATCAAATACTAGAAAACCGCCAACTTTCCGGAGACCTTGGGTTCAAGGGAAGCGCCATTTCCGGCGCAGCCTCAGAAAACGGGTTCCGTACCCGCGGGGACGACGAACGGGAAATGACCTCGCTGGAACTTTTTAAAAATCGCAATGGCGGTGTCGAAAAATACAAAGACGTTGAGCCCGCTGTAATCAATGCCACGCTCCATTTACGACTAGCAAGATCCGCATTGCTGTTAATATTGCCCTTCATCGCTGTGCCCTTTGGCTTAAATTATGGGCGCAATCCCTCTTCTGCCGGGATATTTGTTGGCATTGTCCTGCTGGTGTCTCTCCAGAAAGCTATGGAATTCGGGCAAAGCCTTGGCGCAAGCGGGACCGTAGCACCTTGGCTGGGGATATGGCCTATCATCGGTATTGTCGCCCTATTCGCGTTTTATATATTCAGAAAAACAGCCTACAAAATGGGACAACCCCCGCTCACTACATTTGCGTTTTACATTGCAACTTTTCAGAATGCTGTGGTCGATAAATTCAAGTCATTGACCCAGCCAAAGGCCGCTAAGCTATAATGTGGAACTTTGCAAAATATCTATCCAAAACCTTCTTATTTGCATGGTTCACAGTTGTTTTTGGGTTTTTGTTTTTGATCGGTCTTATGGATTCGCTCGCCATTAGCGGTGAAATTATGGCGAATGACGGATCCTTCACAGACACGTTTCGCTATATGTATTACCGCGCCCCGGTCATATTCGATCGTATTTTTGTTTTCACTCTCGTTGTTGCCATATTGCTGACATTCGTAAAATTAATCCGGCAGCATGAACTCGTCGCGCTTCTAGGGTTTGGCATATCTGTGCCTAAGCAAATCGGTCTTATGATACCCTCCGTTTTCTTAGCGTCACTCGCCTCGATAACCCTCATTAATACTGCCATGCCGCCCGCCGTTAGAGCGCTTCAGGCGTGGGGCATTGGGGAGTACAAAGTGAAAAATGTCACCGAAGATAATCCCCTTTGGATGGAAGATGCTAAGTTAATTGTACGCGCGTCTGCTCGGTCAAACATGACCACACTTGCCAACCTTGAATTTTTCAACCGCAACAACACCGGTCAAGTCACCTCTATTATGTGGGCGGAACGGGCTGTCTATGCGAACCAAGGCTGGACGCTCAGCGGCGTACAAACCTTGATTATAGACGGCGCAAACGGCGAGCCGCGACAAGCCAAACGGGACGCCGGCAATAAAGTTTGGACCACACGGCAAACCCCGGAAACAATTGCGCGCCTGGCTGCGGAACCCCGTGACCTCGCCCTTTCCGACATGAAGAACTTTCAGACCAAAGGCAAATCCGGAAGCAAGCCCAGCTTTGCTTATGCCTTTTGGTATTGGCACCGCATCACGCGTCCTCTTGCCGCGCTAATTTTGCTCATCTGCGCTGTGCCCATGATGCAGCGCACGGGCCGTGAAGACACAGGGGACAAAGCGCTTATGCTCGGGATTATTATGGGCTTCGTGTATCTGATCATTGACGGGGCCATGGCTACATTTGCTGCGTCCGGCGCCATAGCACCCCTCTGGGCGATATCTATGCCGCTTGTCGTTTTTGGGTTTGGCGGGGTGTATATGTGCCTCAAAACGGAAAGCCTAAAATAGGCCGCCCATGAGCCCGGCAAACACCCTCTTTATCGTCAATCACCTCAGCGAAAGGGTCGCGCGTAAAGGGTCTGTTCTGGAAGCTATTTCAGGTGACACGCAAACACCTTTGCACACGCTTGGAAACTTCGAAGACTTACCTGATACCGTGCTACGGGCCGCAAAAAATAAAACGCCGCATATCTTTATCGAAGGCGGCGACGGAACTGTGCAAAGCGTATTGACGGCTTTCCTTCGGCGCAAAGATCAATTCGAAGCCTTTCCTACGTTTTCGATTGTCCCCGGCGGTATGACTAATCAAGTTGCGAAAAATATTGGCCTAATATCCGCATCGCGCAGCTTAATTGAAAAAACAATGACGCACGTTCAGGCTCCTACAAGCACAGTCCCGCTCTTAAGAGTTGCTAGTCCGGACCATGATCCATTTTACGGATTTCTATTTTCAACGGGCGGCCTCCCGATGATTACAGAATATACAAAGTCCAATATTCACAATAAAGGCATTGGCGGTTCTCTGGCTGTGGCGGGCGGTATCTTGCGCGGCATATCGGGTAAGCGCGAAGACGTTATGTATCCGACGGAAATTACGCTCGAGCTTAATGGGCAGACAATTAGCGAAGATCATCTGGGCACAGTTGTGACAACCCTGCCCGGCCTTATTCTAGGCCTGGATCCTTTCTGGGGAACAGAGGACGCGCCGCTTCGCGTGACTTACGGACGCGGCGATACTCGGCGGCTCTACAAACATGTGGCCGGATTATGGGCCGGACAGAAATCCAAGGACCGATCGAAAGACGGCCTGAAAAGCTGGAACACCCATAAAATAGATTATCAATATTCCGGGCCCGTTGTGCTGGACGGCGAAGCTCTGGATTTTCCAAGCCATGAATTTTCACTTACCCCAACGGACCCGATTGGGTTTGTATACTGATGCCCGATAAGGCTTCAGATAACAGGCCGGAAACGCTCGCTGATATCCTGCGCGAAGAAATTATGGATGTCCCTGAGCGCGTGAGCGAGATCTGCGATCTCATTGAAAGCGCCCATGCTGGACGAGTCCAAGCCTTCATCTATTATGGGTCGTCTTTGCGCGAACTTGATAACCCGGACAAGATGCTAGACTTCTACGTCTTGGTGGATAGCTACCGTAAAACACACCGCAATCCGATACGGGCTTTCCTGAATACCATCATTCCGCCCGCCGTTTATTATCTCGAACATGAACATGCGAACGGTGTCATAAGCACATGTAAGTATTCTATTTTATCCCTCAAAGCCTTTGAACGACGCAGCACAGGCAGCGCTCTTCTTTCGCAAGTTTGGGGACGGTTCTCGCAGCCTTGCATTTTGCTTCGCCCCAAAACAGAGGCCATTGTAAAACGCGTTATATCTGCCCGTGAAAATGCTGTTCGTCATATCGCGGCGGAAACAATTCCCCTGCTCGGAGAGACGACAACACCTGTCGATTTATGGGGCCGGGCTTTTTATGAAAGCTACCGAACAGAGCTCCGCCCGGAAAGCTCGGTTGAGCGCGCCACCGAAATTGTAAAACGATATGAAGAGCGTTACAGCCGCATCACCGAGATACTCTATCAGACTGATCGCGGCGTTACCTTTCTGCCTAAGGACAGAAAATCAGGCGCGAAATTTCATTGGTTCCTAAGACGCTTAGTCGGAAAACCTACGTCCGCCATACGGGTCGTCAACAGCGCCGCGACGTTTGAAGGCGGACTAGATTACGTTCTGCGCAAACTCAAAAATCATTCAGGGGTGGATTACCAGCCAACCAAAGCCGAGCGCAAACATTACGTTCTGCTCTCGCCTAAAATTGGCTGGAAGCTGTGGCGGCTGGGCGCGTTCAGCTAGGCGGAAAGCGCCGCGCTCATGTCTTGCATCATTTGGCCTTGAGCCGCTTTCATGTTTTTGAACGCTGTCAGGATTTCATTGATATCGGCCTCTGTGTGAGCGGCAGACAAACTAATCCGAAGCAGTGATGAGCTTTGCGGCGTACCCGGCGGGACCGCAAGGTTCACGTAGACACCATTTTCCAACAGCCAGTTCCACTCCATTGCAGCCACCGCCTCGTTTGGGCGGCGCACGGCGATAATCGGGCTGGCGTCGGAACAGAGGTCAAAACCCATTTCGGAGAGCCCCGAATGAAGCTGCTTAGCCCGGGCCGCCAGATTATCGCGCAAATGACCGCCGGTTTTGACTTTTTCTACAGCGGCGAGCGCGGCACAAATATTGGACGGGGTTGCAGAGGCTGTGAACATATAAGGGCGCATAACTTTGCGTAGAAGTTCAAACTCAGAATGACGCGATGCACAAAACCCGCCAACAGAGGCAAGTGATTTCGAGAATGTCCCGGAAATAAAATCAACTTTATCTAAAACGCCTTGCTGTTCAGCGATGCCGCAACCCGTAGGGCCAAACACGCCGTAAGAATGGGCCTCGTCGATGAAGAGATATCCGCCGTGGCGGTGGGTGACGTCAATAAATTCATCTACCGGGGCCACATCGCCAAACATTGAATACAGACCTTCGATAACAACCAAAGCATGGCCGCCTTCAATTTCGCCTTGGCGGCGCAGGCGTTTATCCAAATCTTCAGGTGAATTATGGCGAAAGCGTATTGTTGATGCGCCTGTCAGGCGCGTCCCATCAATAATACAGGCATGGGCGTCGCCATCGATAAAGATAACATCTTTGTCACCCGCAAGGCCGGATATGGCTGATAAATTCGTCTGATAGCCTGTAGTAAAAACAATACAGCTTGGCATGCCGAGATGTTCCGCGAGGGATTTTTCAAGGTCGACATGTTCCGCGTAAGTCCCGTTCGCGATCCGGCTACCTGTTGTTCCCGTCCCGTGGCGCGTAATACCGTCAACAGCGGCGGCCATACAGTCTTCATCAAATGTCAGGCCGAGATAGTTGTTCGTCCCCGCAAGAATAATCTCGCGGTTACCAATACGGCCCCGCGTTGTGCCAAGTATATCGTCGAATTCGACCCCGAGCGCGTCGCGCCCCATCTTCATCATGATATCTACGCGCGCTTTGAGGGGGGCATATTTGTCGAATAGGCTCATATTAAGGCTCTTGGTTTTTATTCTGAAGTCAGTTGTTTAACGGCGTTCACAAGCTCGCCCACGGTTTTGATGTCGCTGACCATCTCCATCGGAATAGAAATATCGTAAAAATCCTCAAGTCCCATGACAAGGTCAAACACGGCCACAGAGTCGACTTCTAGGTCAGACATGATGCCGCTATGCAGCAAAATCGGACGGTTTTGGGGATTGTACGGTTTCAGGAGTTCTTTGATTTTCTCAAAGATACTCTCCGGGGCTGGAGAGGTCATAGTATTATTCCTTATGGCACTTAGCCCGGGAGGCCGGTGTATCGTGTTTATGCAAAGACTTGGTCACAGGGGCTTCGGCGTGAATCAGGTCTGTGCGGCTCCCGCCGTCATAAAGGAACTCGCCTAGTTTTCCTAGGGTCAAGTGCGCTGCTCAACACACGCGTGATAATATGCTGGTGACGTAAACTACTGAGAATAATACCAAACGGTATAAGAGCTATTTTGCTTCGGATTGAACGACTTTGACTGGGCTCTCGGCCTGAAGGTCCACAAGACCACCTTGCAGGAACTTCTCTTTCACGCGGGCGCGGGATAATTTGCCTGAGGACGTGATAATCATTGATCCACGCGGCACGAGTTGTAACTGTACAGGCACGCCGACTTCGAGCCGGATAGCTGCGGTCACAACTTTGTGAATTTCGGCCAGAAGGTTCTCGTCCCGTGTCCGGCACTCAAGCAGGAGCATAATTTCTTTCTCGTCACCCGCTCCGCCGGTTGAGAATGCAGCGGCACGGCCACAGCGATGGGGCGCGGCAGATTGCGCAGCCCACTCAATGTCTTGCGGCCAAATGTTGCGGCCATGCCACAAAATAAGGTCTTTATAACGGCCCGTTACGACCACTTGATCGCCAAGCCAGTACCCGAGGTCACCTGTGTTCAACCACCCATTGGCCGTGAATGACGCTTTCGTTGCGAGCGCATTACGGAAATACCCAGGCGAGACACTTGCCCCTTTGAGGCATATACGGCCGACTTGCCGCTCACCCAAAATAGTGCCGTCATGGTCTCGGATTTCAATTTCGTGCTCGGCTATAACTTGGCCGCAGGCTACGAATGTCCGTTTGTGTTCTTCGGGCGTTAAATCGTTGGCAGGCACGGCCTCGCTTGTAAGCTCATAGCGGCGCATATCGATGGTGTCTTTTAGGAGACCTTGGCCAGCAGGCGCGAATGTCGCTGCAAGCGTAGTTTCGGCAAGGCCGTAACTTGGCGTAAAGGCTGTTTCCCGGAAACCCATGGACTCGAAGAGCTCAGCAAATTCTATCAGCGGTTCTGGGCGCACCATGTCGCCGCCTATGCCTGCGCCGCGCCATGCGGACAGATCAAGTTCGCGGTCGTCACGCCACCTACGTGCGCAGAGCTCGTACCCAAATGTCGGGCTGTAAGATAATGTGCCGCCGTGATCCGAGATGAGCTGCAACCACGTTATCGGGCGACGCGTGAAATCTTGTGGGTCCATAAAGTCAACCGACATTTGGCACGCCATAGGCGCGATCATAAAACCGATCAGGCCCATGTCGTGATAAAGAGGAAGCCAAGACGTACCGCGGTCACCGTCGCCGATTTTGAGGCCGTCTCTCGTAATCCCAAGGCAGTTAGCGCTCACACTGGACTGTGTCCCGATAATGCCTTTGGGCGAGCTGGAACTGCCGGATGAATATTGAATATAGCACTGACCTGTCGGGCCGTGTGGGCGTATGTCTTCGCCTTTGGGCAAAGCTTGAACTTCCTCAAAGGTCATAACGGGAATATTGTCATCATTTAACGCCGCGCTGATGATCGGTTCCATAGACGTCGGCGTGAAGAGCGCGTGGAAATCACCGGTGTCAGCCATGCGCTGCAATTGACGTTCATAGCTTGTGCGCCCTCCAAGGGTCACAGGCAGTGGCAGCGGTGCCGGAACAAGGCCAGCATATTGGCAAGCATAGAAGAGAACAGCAAATTCAGGTGTGGATACAGCGCAGATACCGATACGGGCCCCGCGCTTTGCAAATGGCACGAGGCGCTTCGCGGTTTCAATCGCGCGCTCCCGGAGCTCGGAATATGGCAGGACCGTTACAAGTTCACCCTTGCCGGAGAAGTAATTATAGCCCGTATCACAGGTGGCCGCATAATCGAGGGCCTCAACCAGTGTTTTAAAATCGCCTTGCCTGACAGCACGGCCACGTGCTGTTGGAGTTGGGTTTATCATAGGGCTTCCCGCCTCAAACGAGTGTCTATGCACTCTGTTAGTTCGTTGTTTTATGAAGATTCAACGATATTTGTAAAGAGACCGCTAACATATCTTCAAAAGCGTATCATCACATAATGATACACTCTGTAACACTTATTTTAGTCACTACCTTGCTTTAGCTCGCGTAGTTGAGCGTTAATAATAGTGAATTTCGCAACTGTCCACTCCTTGGTTCTCATCATTGCAGTCAAAGAATGTTCGTATTGTTTCATCCCCGGAATCGTTTCTTTAATCCAATTTTGGATAATAACTTTTGAGGACTCGGTTTTTTTCAAGCCACTATTCTCGTGATGTTTTGCCGCCATGAGAGAGAACCGGGCTTGGGCTTCGAAAAACTCTTCTTCCAAGTGCCGCAGAGCCAGGCGATCCCAATGGGTATCTGCCTCTGTTGCGATCAGCGCCGCGCGGACACGGTCAATTTTAAACCGGGCTCCGATCTCGTAGAAAAGTTCTGCAGATTGCGGGACGTCCCAATGGGTGCGTTCAGACAGCGCAATGATGTCAAAGCCGGACGCCCTGGAGCGCAGTAGAGAAACATCTGCCGCAAGGTCCTCGGGGACGCCGCCTTTAACAAATCGCTTAATCCGGGCTTCGACGCGGCGGCTGTCATATGGCGACAAGAAATCAAGCCATCCGCTATCCACATGTGTCAAAGGTTGCTTGCGTTTATTTATGCGCTCCCCAAGAGTTCCCGCTTCATTCCGGCGCACCATCCACGCGACGACGCGCTGCATGACCAAAGCAATTTCTTCGTGCAATTGTATCTGCGAATTCGCATCAATAATATTATCCAAACCTTCAATTTCATTACGCATTTCACCAATAAGCAGAGCTTCGTAAGCCACGACAAAACCTTTGGCAATATCGGCAACGGACGCCTGTGTTTGTTCAGTTAAGCGCATGACAAATAACGGCCCGCAGACATCGACAATCTTATTCACAAGACGCGACACAATAATTTCACGGCGCAAGCGATGCCCGGCCATGGCGGTGTCAAATTTGCCAAGATCTTTTGGGAAATAGTCGTCCAGCACATGATCCATATGCGGATCATCCGCGACATCTGTTTCAATCAAATCATCGAAAAGAACAATCTTGGAATAGGCCAAAATCACAGCCAGCTCCGGCCGGGTTAGACCTTTGTGATCAGCTTGAAGCGCCAGCATCAATTCAGTGCTGGGCAAGCCCTCCACTTTACGGTCAAGACGTCCGGCTTTTTCAAGATTGACCATAAAACGCTCATAAGAGTTATGATCCTCGAGTGCGAGAGACTGCGCCAGCGAGAGCGCGCCGGTCTGGTCGTAATTGTGCTGTAATACCAAAGCAGCCACATCGTCCGTCATCTTTGCCAGCAAGGCATCTCGCTTCGCGGCTTTCAGCTCGCCCGCTTCAATCGCGCCGCGTAACAATATTTTGATATTCACTTCGTTATCAGAACTATCTACACCCGCCGAGTTATCAATCGCGTCCGTATTAATACGCCCGCCTTTACGCGCATAGGCAATCCGGCCCGCTTGCGTGAGGCCAAGATTTGCCCCCTCACCGATTACTTTTGCCCGGACTTCGGAGGCATTAACGCGGATATTATCATTAGCCTTATCGCCCACATCGGAATGGGACTGCTCTGCAGCTTTTATATAAGTGCCAATCCCGCCAAACCAGAGAAGCTCAGACTGAACTTTCAGAAGTGACTTTATCAGCTCGTCAGGCGTGACAGCCTCCGCAGATAATCCGGTGAGGGCTTTGATCTCATCACTTAGTGGTATGGACTTATCACCCCGAGAGAAGATGCCCCCGCCTTTGGAAATAAGCTTTGTGTTATAATCTCGCCAAGATGAACGTCCGAGTTTGAATATGCGATCACGTTCTTTAAAGGTTTTGGCCGCATCGGGCGTAGGGTCGATAAATATATCGCGGTGGTCAAATGCGGCCAGTAGCTGAATATGTTTGGACAGCAACATACCATTGCCGAAGACATCGCCGGACATGTCCCCAATCCCAATGACTGTGAAATCTTCGGATTGGATATTTTTGCCCATTTCCCGGAAATGACGTTTCACGGCTTCCCAGCCGCCGCGGGCTGTAATGCCCATCGCTTTATGGTCGTAGCCCACCGACCCGCCGGACGCGAAGGCATCATCAAGCCAGAAATCATAGCTTTGCGAGATACCGTTCGCGATATCGGAGAACGTGGCTGTGCCTTTATCGGCGGCGACGACGAGGTAAGGATCAGGGTCATCCCATGCAACCACATTGGCAGGCGGCAATGTTTCCTCACCTTTGTAGTTATCCGTGAGGTCGAGCAAGCCAGAGATAAAGACCGTATAGGCGGCGATACCTTCTTCAACCACGGCATTTCTGTCGCCGCCTACCGGGAGCTGTTTCGGGAAGAAACCGCCTTTAGACCCAACAGGTACTATGACCGCGTTTTTGACCTGCTGCGCTTTGACGAGGCCAAGGACTTCTGTGCGGAAATCATCCCGGCGATCAGACCAACGCAGGCCGCCCCGAGCTACGGGGCCAAAGCGCAAATGTACGCCTTCTACGCGCGGCGAGCTGACATAAATTTCGCGGTATGGCTTTGGCGCAGGAAGATTATCCAAGGCTTGGCTGTTAATCTTGAGAGAAATATAAGGCTTAACCTCGCCGTTATCCTGCCTCTGATAAAAATTCGTGCGCAGGCCTGCCATAATCACATTAGCACAGCGGCGAATAACGCGGTCATGGTCAAGCGAGGCCACATCATTGAGGCCGGCCGTGATAGTATCCATCAAGGTTTCGACCTCTTGTTTTCTGGCCTCAAAAGTCTCAAACATATCGGGTTCAAACTTCACACTCATCAAAGCCAGTAAATGCCCCGTCAAAATAGGATGATGGCTAAAGGCTTCGATTTGCGAAGCTTCTGATGGATCGAGCCCGCTTTGACGCCGATACCGCGCAACCAATCGTAAAAAGGCAATCTTACGCCAGTCTGCCATTTGAGGCAGAACCAAGCGATTAAACGCATCGTCTTCATTTTTGCCGTGCCATGTATTGATAAAGGCCGTTTCAAATATCCGTGACACCATTTCCGGGTCTTCGGGCGTAAATGGCAATGTCGCTTCGAAATCGTGAACCCAGACAACGGGCTTGCCGGTACGCTTGATCAGATATCCCGTTTCCTGAGCAATATGCAGGCCAAAATTGGTCAAAACGGGCATAATCAGCGAAGGCTCAATCCGGTTTTCAAGGCGGTATATTTTAGCATTGAGCGTACAGGTCTTATCGCAGGAGACATTGTAGACTTTAATCGCCGTGTTCGAATCCTTGGAGAGGCTCTCGCAGGCCGAGATATCTTCCAAAGTTTGTTCTGGCGTAAACTTATCCTGATACGCCAAAGAGAATGCAGTCTCGTAGCCAGCCATATGTTCAGCAATATCACCCGTTTCAGAAGCTTCGGCATTGTAGCGAACATTTTCAAACCAAGGCTGCGCGATAGCCGCAACTTCGGTTTCCAGATCATCAATGTCAGGCTCGGTTTTTGTGCCGGGCTCAAGCCCGATAATGAAATGCACACGTGCCATCGGTGCATCGCTGTATTGAGGATAAAACGCCGATAGGCGGCCATTGAACGCTTTGACAAGATGCGTGCCAATGCGCTCGCGGGTACGGGTATTATAATTTTCGCGCGGGACATAGGCCAGAACCGAGACGAAGCGGTCAAAGGGATCTTCCCGTACAAAGATGCGTGTGCGCGGACGATCAAAGGCCTGCGCAATACCCGTTGATATCCGCAACAATTCATCTTCGCTAATTTGGAAAAGCTCATCGCGGGGATAGCTTGAGAGGACGTACTTTAAGCGGTTCGCATTATGCGTTCCGGGGGTCAAGCCCGCCCGTTCAATCACAGCTCCCACGCGTTTTCTGATCAGCGGAATATCCATAGAGGATTTGCTGTACGCTGTGGCGGTGAATAGACCCACAAAACGTGTTTCACCTGTAATGTCGCCGCCTTTATTCATGTGCTTGATGGAAATATAATCCATTCTGACCCGTCGATGGATACGGGAGAAGAGGTTTGATTTCGCAACCGTTACAGGTTCATTGCGCTTCATAAAAGACTGCACATTTGACGAGATAATCGATGGCTCGCTGCTTTGACGTAGCACCTGATTACCCTCATCTCGCAAGACACCTAGCGCACTGCCTTTGGTAATTGTCGGGTGAGCGTAATCCGGGAGTTTCGCCCCCTTAACAGTCGACTTCATATAATTATAACGGCGGGCCCCAAGGAGCACGAAATTACCCTCGGCAATCCAATTTAGAAATTCAGTCGCTTCACTAATCTCAGGTCCTGGCGCAGCGCCGTAATCAGCTTGTAGTTCCTGAGCCGTTGACTTAACAGCCGTGACCATGTCCGAGAAATCAGCATTTACGACAGCTACGTCTTTGAGAGTTTGCTCTAGTTCTGCCTGTAGTTTTTCTCGCTGACGCTTACTTTGCGGCGGTATCATCACCAATATCATGGATTCCTTGATGGGTGTTCCGGTCTTGGACCACTGGCCTTTTCCATTGCGAAACCCGGACGCGATCGGATGAAACAATCCCAATACGTCAATCCCGAATGACGAGACTGTGTCGATAACAGAGTCTACCAAGAAACGCTTATCGTCTGTGATGATTTCAATACGGGTATCCGCGCGGCCTTTGCCTTGGCGCTCCTGCGCAAGGCTCACCTTGACGATATCTTCGCCGGGTTGACGGCGATCCCCTGTCATCCAGAAATCACGAGCCAGCGCAATCAAATCATCAAGGCCATAATCCAAAAATTCGTTTTCAAGCGCGTCTGAGTAGAACGACGTCAGATACCCTTCAGCGCCGAGCTCAAATTCACCTTTATTCATATTGGTGAAATCTTCTTCTTTTTTAGCTGCGCTCAAAAAGGATTTTAAACTGAACTGTAAAACTGACACCTGGGTCTCCCGCTTTTGCTTAAAGCATATTTTTATAGGCACTTCACAAGTATATTCTTATTGCGCCTGTAGGTTATATGAACGCCTAGACCGCTCGGCCAATCCTGGACCGCGCCATTTCATCCGCGATCAAATTAGTTGCAAGATTTTTGGATTTAGAATCAGCTAAAATATCTATAAGCGTTTGTGTAATGCCGTCCAGCTTCCCCTCAACCCATTCCGGGTTGAAATCACCTGAGAGTTCAGCGGCGACATTGATAATCCCGCCTGCATTGATGACATAGTCCGGACAATAAAGAATATCGCGCGCGCGCAATGCCTCGCCCATCTCGGACGTGGAAAGCTGGTTGTTAGCAGCGCCGCCAACAATCCCCGCTTTGATGTCGCCTACGCTTTTCTCATTGATGACCCCGCCAAGGGCGCAAGGTGCAAAAATATCAACATCAGCGGTATGAATAGTATCAGGATTGTGAGCGCTTGCCCCCAATTCGGCTTCCGCACGTTTTACGGCGCCTGTGTTAATGTCCGCAACCACTAGCTTCGCTCCGGCCTTCGATAAATGCTGGCAGAGCGCATAGCCGACATGACCAAGGCCTTGAACCGCAACACGAAGCTGTTTTAAATCAGAACTTCCGAATGACTCCAGCGCGGCGACTTTCAAACACCGAAAGACGCCGTCCGCCGTTATAGGCGACGGATCACCGGACGCATTTTTACCGCTATCAAGACCCGCTACAAAATTCGTTCCGGTTTTTACGTTCTCCATATCATCCGGAGACACGCCCACATCTTCGGCGGCATAATAGCTTCCGCCTAGCTGGTTCACCGCGCGGCCATAAGCGGCGAACAGAGCCTCACGGTCAAACTCACCAGAGGGGCGCAATATAACGCCTTTCCCGCCGCCGTGAGGAATATCCGCCATTGCGTTTTTATAGCTCATGGCTTTGGATAACCTAAGCGCGTCTTTGAGCGCTGCCTCATCGTCGGCATAACTCCAGAACCGTGTCCCACCCGCCGATGGCCCTCGGTATGTACTGTGAACCGCGATAATAGCCTTCAGACCCGAAGCAGGGTCGCTCGCCATGTAAACGCCCTCGTGGTCGTCAAAATCGGGATGAGAAAAAATAGCCATCTAAAATGCTCCAGGCAGGAATGTAATCTGTCTAGATGAACAGGAAAGGCAGTTCATTCTATATATTTGCGAAAATAGAGAGGAAATTTCGCGCGCAGGTCTATGCCAATGACAAAGTTTCAACGGCTGCGCACACGGACCTTATTACGCCTAACGCCAATACGCCCCCTGATCCATCGCCAAGGCCGATTCCGAGGCTAAGGAGCGGCTCCATATCCAATCGGTCGAGCAGTGCGCGGTGTCCGGGCTCGGACGATAAGTGACCGGCAATGCAATGATCTATCGCTGCCGGGTTAATCGCGTGAATGACTGCGGCGGCGATGCAGACGACAAAGCCGTCGAGCACAATGGGGATGGATTGATGCCGCGCCGCCAAAATAGCGCCGACCATGCCCGCAATATCTCTGCCGCCAAACCGCCGCAGAATTTCAAGCGGATCCCCGAGCGCGTCTTTATGGCGAACCGCCCCGGCTTCGACAGCGGCCACCCGTAGTTTCGACGTTTTGCCATAACCACTGGACCAATATTCCGCAGACCCGCCGTAAAGCGCGCGGGCCATGGCCGCCGCCGCTGTGGCAGAGCCGTAACCCGCATTCCCCAATACAATAATGTCAGCCCCCTCAGCCACAACTTCCATACCAAAAGCAATCGCCGCGGCGCTGTCCCGTGCCGATAAAGACGCCTCTTGAGTGAAATCTGCGGCGGGATATTCAAGGCCCATTTCAAACACTTTGAAAGCCGCCTGCATGGAGGCGGCCATGCCGCGAACCCCGGCCGCGCCTTCCGATACATTCTGTACGCGTTCTTTCGCCCGCGTTATGGCATCATCATTGTTCACATGACTGGCCGCCGCGTGAGACCCGGCAAAGACGGCTATCAACGGACGGTTTACAGCCGGCGCGGCTGTGCCTTGCCAGCCCGCAAGCCATGTCACCACAACATCCGTGTCCCCTATAGGCTTACGCGGTCCGTCAACGCGCGCCAAGACACCGGATACAGCCTGACGGGCTTCGGTATTTGGCGGCGGCATTTTCTCAATTAAGGCTCGTATATCGTCGAAGGGATTTCCGTCTGGCATATCTTTTTCTCGTTAGGTTTACCTCACATTATGCCCGTTTGCGCGCAAGTCCACGCGGCATATAAGATTTTTTGCAAAAATTTAGGTTCCTGAAACCCTGTTCAGGTAGAGACTATGGATGAGTAATAATTTGATACGTGACGCCTTAGTGGTTTCTGCTTGCGCCGCCGCGCTCGCTTATTTTTTGACGCACAGGCAGCAGGTCTACGCGCTTGTCGGCTTGGACATTCCGGCACAGCAAGAAGAAGTCGCCGCGCCGCCGCCAGTCACCAAAACTAAAGTTGTTAGCGGTTCTGTCGTATCCATCCCAAAATCAAAACGCGACGGCCAGTTTTGGACAGATGCGCGGGTCAATAGTGGCCATGTAAAATTTTTGGTTGATACAGGGGCTTCGAGTGTCGCCCTAACCTTGGACGACGCCAAGAAGGCTGGCATTCGCGAGCACGAACTTGATTTTAACATCATTATTCATACGGCAGGCGGGGAGAACAAAGCGGCACGTGTCACGCTCAAGTCAATTTCTGTTGGCCCGATTACGCTCCGTGATGTTGATGCACTGGTGGTCAAAGACGGGCTGCATGTGTCCTTGCTCGGCATGACATATCTGGGCGACCTTCAAAAAGTCGAAGCTACAAGAGACAGCCTGATCTTGCGCCTCTAAAATGCGACCTTGCGGATCATATTAAATGCAAGCAACAGCAAGCAAATACCAAAGACCATTCGTAGTTTTTCTTGGCTGAGGCGGTGAGCCGTCTTCACGCCGAGGGGCACAATAAGAAATGTTGCTGTCGCCATAATCGCAAACCCAAGCACGTTCACATATCCGAGCGAAAGCGGCGGACGCCCGATCACGCCCTGCCCTGAAATGACATATCCTAGAGTTGCCGGGAAGCCAATAAAGACGCCTATGGCCGCGGCCGTGCCTATGGCCTGATGAATTTTACGCCCGTACAATATCATCAAGGTGACCCCGATAGATCCAAACCCAATACCCATAAGCGCGCACAACCCGCCAAGACTAATCCCGGCTAATGGCGGCGCAATACCAACGGGGACATCTTCGGCCAGTGACCATTCAGGCCGTCCAAAAATAAACTGCAAAGCCAGCACACTCATAATAATACCAAACAATAAGGTAAGCTGTGGCCCTGTTAATTTATCGGCTAAAAATCCGGCTGAGAGTAACGCCCCAACGCCAATCCAAAGCCCCCAACTTTTGAGCGGGTTTTTTGGCCAAACAAGCGACCAATCCACCGCGCCGCGCTTATGATGGCCATGAGCAGAGCGGATTGATGTAACGATAATAACTGAGGCAGACGTCGCCACAGCCAGGTGCATGGTAATTTCAGCCGGGTAGCCCAGCGCCGTGAATACATAATAAAGCGCTGGAACCATAATGGCTCCGCCGCCGATACCGAAAAGACCTGCGCTAAATCCTGCAAGACAGCCTGTCACCAAAAGCGTCAATGCCAGTTTCAGAAGTTCTGGGGTAAATTCCATTATGCCGCTTCGCGGGCACGGGTCATAATCTGGTGTGCCGAGGTAATGATGTCAGACGGCAAAGCGCCTGAAGACAGACCTTCGCTCAAGGACCGCCGCCAAAGCCGCGCGCCGGGCTGTTTCGCGAATAGACCCATAATATGCCGAATAATAGCCTTGGGCGTTCGCTCCCCCTGCTCCCATTGCCGCGCATATTCTGTTAAGTCGATGATGACGTCTTCGCGGGTTAGTCCCGTATCCGCATCGCCGTAAACCTCGCTATCAATGCGGCTGAGCATCCACGGATCGTGATAGGCTGCGCGCCCAAACATAACGCCGTTCAGAGACTTGGCGTCTTCAACCGAGGCCCCCAAATCTTTCAGCCCGCCGTTCAAGACGATTTCAAGATTGGGAAACTCTCGCTTCATGACCCGCACAAGGTCATAATTCAAAGGCGGCACGTCCCGGTTCTCTTTCGGGGACAAACCCTTCAGCCATGCCTTACGCGCATGGACGATGAAATGCGTACAGCCTGCCGTAGAGACTTTTTCCAAAAATTCCGGAAGTGTTTTCTCAATATCTTGCTCATCTACGCCAAGGCGGCACTTGACTGTGACAGGCACATCAACAGCCTTCGCCATAGCCGCGTAACATTCCGCGACCAAATCGGGCTCTTGCATGAGACACGCCCCAAAACGCCCCGCCTGCACCCGGTCAGACGGGCAGCCAATATTTATATTAATTTCGTCATAGCCAAAGCCTTCGCCAACCTTCGACGCCTCTGCGAGCTTTACCGGATCACTCCCCCCGATTTGCAGAGCCACAGGGTGCTCCGCCGGGTCAAAACCAATCAGGTACTTCCGGTCCCCATGAATCACCGCGTCCGCCACAACCATCTCAGTATAAAGAAGCGCGCGCGTGCTCAGCCGCCGGTGAAACCACCGACAATGCCGATCCGTCCAATCCATCATGGGCGCAACGCTGACTGTAAACTCTTGATTTGCACTCTTATTTTTTGGCATTTTTTGTTATACTTCAAACCGTTAGAAAGGACGCATCTGCACTCAAATTCACCGGAAATCACCCCGATTCTCTGTGGTACTGCACACCGTGGTATTTGTCCTAAGATAATTGCCACTGTTGCACACGAAATGGCAACTATAGTCAAACTCAAGTCAGGTAACTACCGCGTACAGATTAGACGCAAGGGTCAGTATGCGTCAAAAACCTTTTCAAGAAAAGCTGACGCAGTCTCTTGGTCACTAGAAGCGGACAGACGAACAGATCAAGGGACAAATATTATTGCCCCTAAAGTTTCTGGATTCACGACTTTCGGGCAACTGATAGATTTGCATATTGCGGACATGATTGAGGTCAACAAACCCCTAGGTCGATCCAAAGAGTTTGCATTGAGAATGCTGACGAAAAACTTAGGCAGGACAAAACTATCAAGACTGAAAAGGGCGACGATTTTAGAGTATGGACAGAAGCGCGCTAAAGAAGGAGCTGGCCCAGCAACCCTAGCTGCGGATATTTCTTACATTCACACCATTATAATTCATGCTGCTGCAGTTCATGGAGCTGAGATAACAACTCAAGAAGTTGATCTTGCTCGAGTCGCATTGAGACGCTTAGGTCTAATTGGCCGTAGCAATTCAGCAGCAATTGCCCGTTTCGTAGGCTATCTTCAACAGGAAGCCGGTGTGTCCTTGCAAGTTCGAATCCTAATTTATTAAATTGTGTAATGAGAAATGTGGTGCTGGCTACGTGGGGTTTTCTATAAAATTTCGCTAAAATAACTGATAGCTTTAGACGGTCTCTAAACTATTAATCCAGTCCTTTAATTCTGACATCTTCCATCGAGTGGAATGAACACCTACTTTATATGCTCACGGGAACTTATCCTGCTTGTCACGCGACCGCCTCCAAAGAGTAACGCGGCTCTTGATTCCCGTTAATGCTTGCACATCATCTGGGGTCAATAATTGCTCTGTCATATCGTACCTTTCGTATATTGTTTCGTGAGGTGCGCATCACGCACTTCACGATATTGGTTTTTACTACTGCGTCTTAGGCCGCGATCAAACGAGGTCAGCCCGTCTTCGTGATCAAAGAGTGCAGCGTTAAATGGCTTATCCATTTCAGGACCATCAAACTTTATGCTGACATAATCCACCGGCTCTTTATCATAGTCTGGCTCTGATTCCATCCGACACGAATGGGACAAGATCCCGCGAGCAATCAGCGAAGCGAGGCCTGTTGAAGGCCAGCAAGCTGGCCGAAAATAGAGCGCGGACGCGCAAAAAAAGCTGCCTAAGAAGTAGGAAAATGAAGCAAAAAACATCGAAAAACCGTGTTGACTACACTAATTCGATTATAGAAGGGATGGCCGCCGCATGGCCGAGACTGCGTCGAAGGCTTGGTTCACGACAGCCTGACCTGACGCCAAGCGCAGGGGAACGCCCACACCAATATTCAATACTCAATACTCAATCGTCCTCAGAGCGGCCATGGTTTGTAGTTATACATGTCGAGTATAATCGAT
>Ga0114957_1001884_pt1 | contig 21367 bp, 15 predicted proteins | sample BantaG_FD_87175 | JGI IMG/M metagenome (GOLD analysis project Ga0114957, IMG submission 87175) | Marine algal microbial communities from Bantry Bay, Ireland - BantryBay_4 metaG | ecosystem: Host-associated > Algae > Red algae > Unclassified | place: Bantry Bay, Ireland | collected 2014-11-21 | reverse complement strand
AGTAATATTTTTTGCTGGTAATTCAGGACTTTCATAAATAAATACAATTTGCCATCCTGCTGCGGTTCCTGTCCCTCCAAGAACTCCCTCTGTTGCTTCGACATTAGCAACTTGATAATTACCGTAAATATCTTCACCTAGTACTGCGACATTTGGAGAGATATCTTTAACACATATGTAAGGGGTATTACTAAAATTATTTGCTGGATCGTCTTTATCTCTAAATATAACTTCATCTGCGGTAATCGTTGTATAAACGGTTTCTCCTGGTAGCATTAATTTTACTTGATTATATTCCCAATCAGGTTGGTTATCTTCAAGTCCACCAAAAAAACCCGAACCATCTGCAGCTGCCCAATATAAAAAGGCTCTTACTACAGATATACAAGGTTGGATAAGCTCTGGGTTTTGAAGCTCAGCACTACTAGAATTAAATGTTGTTGGATCGTTATCAATATCAACATATACGGATGCTTGAGCATTATCATCTTCTCCGTTATAATTACCAGTGGCAGTTCTTGAGACCATATTATTGGCAATTATGGTAACACCGCCTTCTAAGGATTGGCTAAAACGTTCTGTAAAAGGAGTAGCTACTTGAGCATTTGCTAGAACACCTATTAAAAAAACTAAGCATGTTAAGGATTTAGCTTTTGCAATCATAATTGATTTAAAATTAGTTATATATCGTTAGAAACAACATATGTACAAATAAAAATTAATGTTTAATATTTTTTTAATTTAAACTATCTACAGATTATAAAAACTTTTTAATACCTAACAAAAAATAGAAACCAATCTTAGCTTTGTAATTAAATCATTAACATTTAGTAAATAAATAGAATAAAATTAATAGTACAATATAGTGTTTTTTTTTAATAAAAAACTAAAAAAAAAGATTAACCGACAACGGCGTATAATATTTTAGAGTAAAATGAAGTGATTTAATTTTTTTTGATAAATAAGAAAGGGTTATCTATATTAGCATTACCGAACCTAAAATATTAAAAATAAAAACTTTATGTATGCGGTTATTGGTGATTTTACAATAGAAATGGAAATTATTAAACATATAACCTTTATCAAAACGAGAATTCTCACTAACAGCTCCATTAGTTAAAATTGTAAATGCGATTCTTTATAAACTAAAAACTTGAGTACAATGGCATCAACTGCCTACTCAAATAAATTTATACTTTCCTGAAATAGGTTGACTAAAAATAAAACTTTTAATTACAGTCACTTGTAAAACATCAAAAACGACTCTATCGAAAAAAAACTTACACAAAAGATAAAAATCAATTGAAAAAAAACAATTAGAACACCAAAAACTTATTGTAAAGGTAAAAAATTATAGAAATAAAGTAGGACAAAGCACTGGCGGAATTAAACTATACCAAGAACTTAAAGCTGAATTTGTAGCTAATAATATTGAAATTGGAAGAGATAAGTTTTACGACTTTTTTTAGGATGCACAACTTACTCGTGCCAAAGCTTAAGAATTATGTTATAACAACAAATTCCAAACCTAATTTTAGAAAGTATAAAAACCTAATTAAAAACCAAGTGCCAAATAGGCCAGAACAGCTATAGGTCTACGATATAACTTATTTTAAAACAGAAAATAAACACAACTACCTCACTATTGTTTCAGATGACTATTCTAAGCAGATTATGGGCTATAAGCTAGCAGACCACATGAGACATCTATTTGTATTGAAACCCTGAAAATGGCTATTAAAAACAGAGTATATCCATGCCTAAAGCTCATTTTACATTTCGATAATGTGTTACAATACTGTAATCCAAGCTACACCCATTTTGCAGAAAGTAACGGTATGATACTTAATATAACTGAGCAATACGACCCTTATAAAATGCCATTGCAGAAAGAATTAATAGAACCCTAATATATAACTTAAAACAAACTATTAAAAACACGGCTATTGCTCAAAAAATAGTAAAACAAGCTGCACTAATATTTAACAATTTAAGAACTCATATTAGTCTTGATCTAAGAAAACCAGCAGAGGTGCACTTAAATCAAAACATCAAATATAAATACTATCAGAAAAATTTGCTAAATTTAGTAGAACTAACAATTTAGTATGGTTTATAAGATTTCTTTTTTTTAAAGAATTTAGTTACCATTTAATAATCACACTTCCCCAAGTAAAGCCACTACCAAATGCAGCTAAAACCACATAATCACCTGCTTTTACTTTGCCTTCCTCCCAAGCTTCGCATAAAGCAATTGGAATTGATGCAGCAGTTGTATTTCCGTATTTTTGGATATTATTAAATACTTGGTCGTCCCTTAGGCCAAATTTTTTCTGGATAAATTGTGCAATACGTAAGTTCGCTTGATGCGGAATTAACATATCTATAGCATCCTTATCCAAATTATTTTTAGCCAAACCTTCCATAATCACTTCACTAAAACGCACTACTGCATTTTTAAATACAAATGTGCCATTCATGTATGGAAAATAACTTTCGTCATCAGGATTATTATCTGCTATAATATCGTTAACCCAACGTTTTCCCATTCCAGGTGCAACTAAAACTAATTCCTTAGCGTGTTTTCCTTGACTATGCAAATGTGTAGATAGTATTCCTTTATTAGTATTTTCTTCTCTAGTTAAAACAGCAGCTCCTGCGCCATCTCCAAAAATAACGGTAACACCTCTTCCACGGGTTGTTTTGTCTAAACCGTGAGAATGTAATTCGCTACCAATAACAAGTATGTTTTTATACATGCCTGTTTTAATAAAATTATCTGCCACAGAAATAGCGTAAACAAATCCAGAACATTGGTTTCTAACATCTAAAGCACCAACTGTTTTAATATCTAATTCATGCTGTACTTGCACACCTGGACCAGGAAAATACATATCTGGACTCAAGGTTGCAAAAATAATAAAGTCGATATCGTTTTTATCTATACCAGAACGTTCTATAGCTTGTTTCGCAGCTTTAACTCCCATAGTTGCAGTTGTATCTCCAGAATCTTTTGTTGCCCAACGACGCTCTACAATTCCTGTACGCTCGGTTATCCATTCGTGGCTTGTGTCCATCATTTTAGACAAATCATTATTTGTTACAATATTGTCTGGCACATATTTACCAAGGCCTATTATTTTTGAATTGTACATAAAATTATATATTTATTCATTTTCGCGAATTTAGAAATCTTAATTGTTATTAATTATTAGCATAATTATTAAAGCTAATTTAATGGTTTAAGCAATAAATAGTATATCATCTAACTTAATTTAATTATGCATGCATAACAGTCTGTTTTGACACTTTGTCACATTTAATCAATTGGTTTGTTTTTTGACTATTAGAAAAAAGAAATAAAACAAAGTTTAAATCGTTTTTCGCTTACGCGGAAAAGAAAAATAATCATTCATTATGGCAAAAGGAAATATTAATGTTTCAGTAGAAAACATTTTCCCACTAATTAAAAAATTCTTGTATAGTGATCACGAAATATTCTTGCGTGAGCTTATAAGTAATAGTACAGATGCGACATTAAAATTGAAGCATTTAACTACTATAGGTGAATCTAAATCTGAATATGGGAATCCAGTAATCGAAGTTAAAATTGATAAAGAGGGTAAAAAACTTCATATTATTGATCAAGGTTTAGGAATGACTGCTGAAGAGGTTGAAAAATACATTAACCAAATCGCTTTTTCAGGAGCTGAAGAATTTTTAGATCAATATAAAGATTCTGCAAAAGATTCTGGAATTATAGGACATTTTGGTCTTGGTTTCTATTCTGCGTTTATGGTTGCAGAAAAAGTAGAAATTATTACAAAATCTCATAAAGAAGGAACAGAAGCTGCACATTGGATTTGTGATGGCTCTCCTGAATTTACTTTAGAAGCTTCAAATAAAACAAGCAGAGGAACAGAAATAATTCTTCATATTGCAGAAGATTCTACAGAGTTTTTAGAAGAAGCACGAATTGGCAACTTATTATCTAAGTATAACAAGTTTATGCCTATTCCAATTAAATTTGGGACTAAAGAAGTTAACGATCCAGAACACAAACCAGAAACTACAAAAGATGCTGAAGGTAAGGAAACAACAGAGCCTCAGAAAAAAATTACTGTAGATAATATTATTAACAATCCTAATCCTGCTTGGACAAAACAACCAACAGAATTAGAAGATGAGAACTATAAAAATTTCTATCGCGAGTTATATCCTGCTCAATTCGAGGCGCCTTTATTCCACATTCATTTAAACGTAGATTATCCGTTTAACTTAACAGGAATCTTGTATTTCCCGAAAATGACTCAAGACATGAGCATGCAAAAGGATAAGATTCAATTATACCAAAACCAGGTTTTTGTAACCGATAATGTAGAAGGTATTGTACCAGAATTTTTAACCATGTTACGTGGTGTAATAGATTCTCCAGACATTCCTTTAAATGTTTCACGTAGTTATTTACAGGCAGATGGTGCAGTGAAAAAGATTTCATCTTACATAACTCGTAAGGTTGCAGACAAATTAAAATCGTTATTTAATGCTAATCGAGAGGATTTTGAAGCCAAATGGAACGATATTAAAGTGGTTATTGAGTATGGTATGCTTAGCGAAGATAAATTTTTCGAAAAAGCAAATGCATTCGCACTATATCCAACTGTTGACAATAAATATTATACCTACGAAGAATTAGAAAATACTATTAAAGCAAACCAGACTGACAAGGACGGTAAAATGGTTATTCTTTATGCAAGTAATAAAGATGAGCAACACACATATATTGAAGCTGCAAAAGCTAAAGGTTATAAAGTGTTGTTATTAGATTCTCCAATTATTTCGCATTTAATGCAAAAATTAGAAAGTACAAAAGAGAACATTACTTTTGCTCGTGTAGATGCAGATTCTATAGATAAATTAATTAAGAAAGAAGATACTGCAATTTCTAAATTAGACGAAGACCAAACTAAAGCTTTAGACGAGTTATTGAAAGACGTAATTCCTTCAGAAAAATTTTCTGTACAATTAGAACCTCAAGATAGTAATGCTACTCCATTTATGATTACGCAACCAGAATTTATGCGTCGCATGAAAGAAATGCAAGCTTCTGGTGGTGGCGGAATGAATATGTTTGGAAACATGCCAGAAATGTACAATCTTATCGTGAACACAAATTCTGAATTAGTTGGTGAAATTTTGGGCACTAAAACCAAGAAAAAACAAAAGCGCCTAATTAACCAAAGTTTAGATTTGGCACGTTTATCTCAAGGTTTATTAAAAGGAAAAGAATTAAGCGATTTTATTAAACGTAGTTACGAAATGATTAAATAAATTTAGCTTTCGCGGAAATACAAAAAAAACCACCTTTCGAGGTGGTTTTTGTATTTAAGTTTGTCTTTCTTTTACGCTAACTTCGTTTACCGTTTAATATAAAACATTTAAATTAATGACATTAAAGGAGTATTAAACAAACTTTTAAGTTGTTTATGTGATATTATATCTAAATCTTATCGAAATTCTTCCGGATATTCCTTACCAATTCTTCCAAACCGTTTAATTTTAAGGTGTAAACAGTTTCTAGCATTTCACCAAGTTTTCCTTTTGGAAAACCTTTGTTGTGGTACCAAACTATATAATGTTCTGGTAAGTCTATTAAATATCTACCTTCATATTTACCAAAAGGCATTTTTGTATGTGCCAATTTTATTAAGAAATTTTTATCTGGTTGCAGTTCCATTACTTAGATTTAAACTTTTCTAAACGTTTTAATTTTCTATTTATAAAAATATGTGAAATACCAGAAAATATTTACTCATTGAGAATTACGCCATACAATCCAGAATTAAATCCCTGTGAACAAGTATGGCAGTATGTAAAAAATCGATTTAAAAACAGACGATTTGAAACTATGGCAGATTTAAAAAATTGGTTTCAAAATATGGTATGTAAAATAAAAGCTGAAACAATTAAATCTATAACATCAAACCATCGCTACATAAATATATTTATAGCAACATTTTATAATTAAATTAGTATTAGTTTATAAACAAAATAAATACTATGTTTATTGCTTTACTTCTTCAATCTCTAAATTATTATATTGCACAATGTAAATGCTTTCGTTGTAGTAACCTCCAAATAATTTCTTTTTGTATGCAAATTTATTCTCTATATAAGAAGTCATTGGAACATCTATTACAGATTGATATAAATCTTGAGACGTTACCAAACGCAACACGGTATCCATTGCTAAGTCGAAACCACGAATAGCGTACTCATTTGGGGAAACATTGTATTGTCGCTTGTATTGTTTTACAAATGAGTTACTGTTTTCAGAATTTAAAATTTTTGAAATTGAAGGATAGGTAAAATGTAAATTAGACAAGTGGTAATTTGAAACCTCCTCATCTTCGAAAGCTTTATTTTGGTTTGTTGTTGTTAAGGTTATTTTAATTTCATCTGTTTGTAAGCCGTTAAGAATACTTGAGACATTAGATACAAATCCAGCATTATTTGTTTCTAAAAAAACAATATTTTTACCTGGTTTAATAATATTTTCAAAATCAAGATAAGTTAGATTGTAAGCATCTTTTTTAGTTTTTTTATCTAAACGCGAACTTATATATTCTGCGTTTGCAAATTTACCTTTGAGAATTGTGCTTGCAGCTTTGTTGTTTATATCTGAAATTATAATAACTTGTGCTGTAGAATCTGCTTTAAAATAGTCTGTTATTTTATCTTTTAAATTATCATCACTTGGTCTAGATTGGAAAACATTGCGTCCAACCTTTACCTTTTTTTGTAATGGAGAAACTACAGGTATATTATCGCGTTCTAAAGCGCTTGCTGCAGCATTAAAATTAGTAGTAAGTAATGGGCCAATAACTGCGTGAGTGTTAGAGAAATTATTATTATTTATTATTGAATTAACATTGCTTAATCTGTTTTGGGTATCGTAAACATCTATTTTTAGGTTAATGCCTAATCTTTTAAGAGAATCGAAAGCAACTAAAACACCAGAATAAAAATCTAAAGTAATATTTAAAGTTCTATCTTTTTTAATTTTTTGTTTTGCATCGAAAACAGAATCTGTATTCACTTTGTTAAGTGTAAAAGGTAGCATTACTGCTATGTTTTTAACACTCGAATCTGTAACGTTATTAGATAATGTTACAATCTCTGAAACATTGTCTATAACACCACTTTGAGTGTTATTATCTTGAGTGCTATTATCTTGAGTGTTTGTAATAGTATCGAAAGGCACTTTTAAAATCATACCTTCTTTTAAACCTGTAATTGCTAATTCTGGATTTAAACTTTCTAGTACAGTTTGTTCTAAACCTAACTTAACTTTTAATCTATAAAAACCTTCTTTTGGTAACACTTTATAGTAGCTGTATTTTTCATCTAAAGCCTTAACCTTATCGCTTTCTAAATTAGGCACATTAATAATTTGACCTGTTTTAAGCATGCCTTGAATTTCTGGATTTAATGCTTCTAATTCTTTAACTGTAATACCATATTTATAAGCAATTCTCCATTTACCTTCTTTTGGTTGTACAACATAAGTTGCTTTTTGAGCTTTGACATATTTAATCTCTGTTTTAAATACTGGTATTTGCAATCTATCGCCTTTTCTAAGGTTATTAGCATACAAAAATATGTTATGCTTTTTAATATCTTCAATTTCAACGTTATACTTTTTAGAGATATTAAACAAGGTTTCTTTACGCTTTGTTTTATGTTTAATAAAACGATCGATTGTTTTTTTTACAACTTTTTTAGTTGGTTTAGTTTGTGTAGAGGTTGTTGAAGGGACATTGGTATTTACAATTGTTGCATTTGGGATTATTAAGATTGAATTTGGTCTTAATTTTTGTTTTGAATCTGGATTTAGCTTATAAATATCTGAAGTAGATATTTTATATTTTTTTGATATTGTTTCTATTGTTTCTCCAGGTTTAACTTTATGTGTTTTGTATTTCTGTGCATTTACAGATGCACATGTAAATAACGTGAATAGACTAAGGATGTATATTATTTTTTTCATATATTATTATACGTTTAAAACTCGCGTTAGAGATTAAACAGTTTGTTTGAGCTCCTCGTTGAGGGCGAGCTGAGAAAGCCCGACCTTTAGGTAACGCCCAACTTTTCTATACTATTTGCTCGTTCTGCATGTTACTTAAAGTAACATATTTAATTTTATTCCCACTCGATTGTTGCTGGTGGTTTACTACTAATGTCGTACACTACTCTATTAACGCCTTTTACTTTGTTTATTATATTATTACTGGTTTTTTGGAGAAATTCGTAAGGTAAATTTACCCAATCTGCAGTCATACCATCTGTACTTTCTACTGCTCTAAGCGCAACACATTTTTCGTATGTGCGCTCGTCTCCCATAACTCCAACACTGTTTACAGGTAATAAAATTGCACCAGCTTGCCATACTTTGTCGTACAATCCTGCGTCTCTTAACCCGTTAATAAAAACGGCATCGACCTCTTGCAAAATACGCACTTTTTCTGGAGTAATGTCTCCTAAAATTCTAATGGCCAAACCTGGTCCTGGAAAAGGATGACGACCTAATAAGGTTGGATCCATATCCATGGATGCTCCGACTCTACGCACCTCATCTTTAAATAGAGCTTTAAGTGGCTCGACGATTTTAAGTTTCATAAAATCTGGTAATCCACCAACATTATGATGACTTTTTATGGTCGCACTAGGCCCTCCTGTTGCACTTACACTTTCTATTATATCTGGATAAATCGTGCCTTGCGCAAGGTAGGTTACGTTTTCTATTAAATTTGCTTCTTGATCGAAAACCTCTATAAAAGCATTACCAATAGCTTTACGTTTAAGTTCTGGATCGCTTAGTCCTGCAAGTGCATCCAAAAAGCGTGCCGAAGCGTCTACGCCCTTTACATTTAAGCCCATACCTTTATATTGCTCTAAGACATTGGTAAATTCGTTTTTACGTAGTAAACCGTTGTTTACAAAGATGCAATATAAATTTTCGCCAATAGCTTTGTGTAATAACATGGCAGCAACCGAAGAATCTACACCTCCAGATAAACCTAATACTACTTTATCGCTACCTATTTTATTTTTAAGCGCCTCTACAGTTTCGCCTATAAATGTATTTGGTGTCCAATCTGGATTGATGTTTGCGATATCTACTAAGAAGTTTTCTAATAACTGTTTTCCATCTTTAGAATGGTATACTTCTGGATGAAATTGTATCGCATATGTTGTTTCTCTTTCTATTTTATAAGCTGCATTTTCAACATCATGAGTACTTGCTAATAATTTAGCATTAGTTGGCAGACGTTTAATAGTATCGCTATGGCTCATCCATACTTGGCTTCCAGTAGAAATTCCTTTAAAAAATGTATCATTTTCTACAAAACTAAGTTTTGCGCGACCATATTCTCTAGTATTAGATTCGCCAACTTTTCCACCAGAAAAATGTGCTAAATACTGTGCTCCATAACAAATTGCTAGCATTGGTTTTACGCCACGAATACCTTCTAAATTTGGATGAAAAGCATCTTCTGAACGAACAGACATTGGGCTTCCCGATAGTATGACTGCTTTATACTCATTTAAACTTTTTGGTATTTTATTAAATGGAAATATTTCGGAATAGATATTAAGTTCTCTAACTCTTCGTGCAATGAGTTGTGTGTATTGCGATCCGAAATCTAAAATAAGTACTTTGTCGTGTTGCATACGCAAAAGTAATAATTGATTTTAAATTATGAATGCAGAATTACAAATTTTAAATTAAATTGTTAACACTGTAAACGCTCCTTTTAAGGGTTCTAAATTTTCTATTAATTTAGGAATTAAATCGGCTCCAAATTCTAAATATAATTCACTAAAATTAGTATTACGTTCTTGTAAATTTCCGTTTGGAAATAATTCGTTTTGAAGATCTGTCATGCGGGTTACTTGATTTTTAAGTTTTCGCTTTTGGGCTTTAAGTAAACGTTTTTCGAGATTCTCTAATCCGTTAATTTGTTTTTTTTCTTGAGCAGCTACTGCGCCAATAAAAGATGTATCTGTTTCTTTCGCCAACACAAATAGGGCTTTAAATTGATTTTTTAAATGCGCTATTTGATCTGAAAAATCAATATCTATATTAGAAATAGCTCGTACCTTTTTGTTTATAAAAGATTCTCTTTTTAAGAAAATATCTTTATTAGAAATATTTAATCTTTCTAACTTATTTGATTGCTGTTTTGTTTTTATTAAAACTGAATTACGCAGTAATAATATAGGAAACACAACTTTATTAGCTGTAAAATTAGATTTTAATTGAAACCAATAGGCTAACTCTCCTCCTCCTCCAATGTAGCATAGATTTGGTAAAATAACTTCTTGATATAATGGTCTTAAAATAACGTTTGGACTAAAACGCTCTGGAAACTCATTGAGGTGTTTTATTAACTCACTCTTGCTCCAACTTATAGCTGTGTTGAGTACTTTATAAGTATCGTCTTCTAAAACTATGCGCTCCCTTAAATTCTCCGTTATATAAAAAAGGTTTATTGCTCTTGGGTTTACTTGTATTCCAAAATCTAATGCTTCAATTTTAGTGTTTGTTTCTAAAACCTTTTGTTCTGAGATTTGCTCTATCAATTCTTTCTCAATATGCGGTACAAACAAGCGCTTTAATTCTCTATTGTTAGCTTCAACGATTACTAAACCATAATCTTTAAAGAGTTCGTTAGCGAGGTATAGTGTTGCTTCTGCCAATGTATTATGCTCGATATAAGCTCTACTAAAGAGTTTTTTTAAAGTTTCGGCATTATCACCAATACCTAATTCTTTAGAAAAGATTTCGAAAACAGCCTCTAAACCAGAGGTATTTAAGGCTCCAACGGCTCCAGAAGATTCTTTATTCCATTGAATTTTTTTTCCTTTAAAATTAAAGTAATTTATTTCTTCGAAGTCATGGTCTTCGGATGCCATCCAATAGATTGGTACAAAGTTGTTTTTGGGATATTTAGCTTTTAATTGTTTAGCCAAATTAATTGTAGATACAATTTTATGTAAAAAGTATAGTGGACCGGTAAACAAATTTAGTTGGTGACCAGTAGTTATTGCAAACGTTTTACTATCGCTTAAAGCTTTTATATTATTTAAAGTAGTTTCGGAGGTTTCTAAATTTTTATATTGTTCTTTTAAAGCATCTACTAAAACTGTTCTAGTTTCTTTTTTAAATGAGTTGCTTTTTTCTTCTATTTGAGCTTTAAAATTTTCAAGTTTTGGATAACGATTGTAGAATGGCTTTAGTGTTTTAGCTTCAGCTAAGTAATTGCAAATAAGTTTAGAAAAATATCCTGTGTCTTTAAACGTTATACAGTCTGTTGGCATAAATGGTGGCTAATTCTGTGTAAATATAAGATTCTTTACAATAAAGGTAGCCTTAAAGTTAGTAAAAACCCATCCAATATTAAATAGCTTGTTTATATATTATTTTATAAGTATTCGCTATACTGAAGCTCTCTAAAATCGAACATATTAAATTTAGAATTACTAGCTTTAAGTTGTTTGTATAATAGACTAATATCTATTAAATACTAGCATCCCGTTTATTAAACACTTGGGTTACAAAATAAATTATAGAGCCTATTATAGGAATAAAAATGATTATGAAAATCCAATAATAGGTATTACTGTTTTTTATGGAATGTTAAATACAAAAGCCTTTTAAGGCAATGGTTAAGTAATAAAGCATTAGTTAAAATTAATTTAAAGTGGTAAATATAATAAAGACAACCACAAAATAATTGCTATCTTTAAACAGGATTAATAACATTATTTAAATGGGAAGAGGAGATAAAAAAACAAAACGAGGAAAAATTAGTAGAGGTACTTTTGGTGCAAGAAGACCTAGAATTAAAAAACGTGTTCGTCCTGAAACAAAAGTAGAAATTAATAAAAAGGTTAAGCCTTGATTAATTAGATTTTAATGTTTTTTGCCACAAATTCACGGATGATTCTATTGCTTTTTTTAAAAAAATACTTCGCCTTTTTTGTTAAACCATTCGAGTTGTACTAAAATAAAAACACCTTGCTTTAACTAAAAGAAGAAACTATAAGGTAAAGTAATTTTATCTGGTAAAAACTAGGTGGTTTTTGCTTGACAATTCATCGCTTAAACCATAACCTTCGGTTGTAAAACCTTTTAAATCGTCTATTGTTTTTGCGTTTGTATCTACAATGTATCTTGCCATTAAACCTCTTGCTAGTTTAGCGTAAATGGCTACAATTTTATATTTATCGTCTTTAAAATCTTTAAAATCTACTGTAACAACTGGCACTTTTAGTGCTTTTACATCTATGGCTTTAAAGTATTCTTTACTTGCTAGGTTTACTAAAACTTCATTGTCTTCTAACTCTTCGTTTAGGGCTTTTACTACATCTTTTTTCCAGAATTCGTAAAGGTTCTTTTTTGTGTCAACTGGTAATTTTGTTCCCATTTCTAATCTGTAGGCTTGCATTAAATCTAATGGTTTAAGCACACCATATAAACCAGACAATATTCTCACCTTGTCTTGTAATATTTCAATTTTTTCCTTCGGAATTGTATACGCATCCAAACCTCTATAAACATCTCCACTAAATGCGTAGATGGCTTGCCTTGCATTGTCTTTTGTAAATGGTAATTGCCATTCTTGATTACGCTCGTAATTAAGTTGTCCTAAATTAGCGCTAATCTTCATTAATTTAGAAATATCTTTTGCAGATTTCTTTTTTAGAATGTTGTTTAGGTTTTTAGATTGCTCTAAAAACTGAGCTTCTGTAGTTTTTGTTGTTGGTCGTTTAGATTCAAAATCTAGAGATTTTGCTGGTGATATTACTAGTTTCATTAGAAAATATATTTTCGTTTACTTAATCGCTATTATTATTAGGCTAAAATATTAACTTGTTATATTACGAATTTACAATTTAAGTGTTGAAAATTATTATAATAAATATGAAATGTTCTATGCTAGTATAAATGCAGATTATAAGAAAACTGCGTTAGGGATTGAAAGGTTTGTTTGAGCTCATCTTTGATAGCGAGCCTTGAAAGCCCGACCTTTAGGTAACGCCCAACTAAGAATCTAAATGCGTACTATAACCTCTCCACTTATCGATACAGTCTTGCATATCTTGAGGAACAGGTGTTTCGAATCGCATAAATTCTCCAGATACTGGATGCTCAAAACCTAATGTTTTTGCATGTAGTGCTTGACGTGGCAATATTTTAAAACAGTTATCTACAAACTGTTTGTATTTGGTAAATGTGGTGCCTTTTAAAATGCGCTCACCTCCATAACGCTCATCGTTAAAAAGTGTGTGCCCGATATGTTTCATGTGTACGCGAATTTGGTGCGTTCTACCTGTTTCGAGTTTACAGATTACTAAAGTTACGTAGGTTAAACGCTCTATAACATTATAGTGAGTTACGGCTGGTTTTCCTTTATCTGCTTCATCGTCGAAGAATACGGTGTTTTGCAATCGGTTTTTTGGATGACGGCCAATATTACCTTCTATGGTACCATCGTCTTCTTGTATATTTCCCCAAACAATAGCAACATATTCGCGCTCGCTTGTTTTATCTTTAAACTGTTTAGATAAATGTGCCATGGCTTGTTCGGTTTTGGCAACTACTAACAATCCGCTAGTATCTTTATCTATTCTATGCACCAAACCTGGTCTGTCGCTTGAGTTTTTTGGTAGATTTTCGAAATGAAAAATCAAGCCATTTATTAGGGTTCCAGAATAGTTTCCATGACCTGGGTGCACAACAATACCTGCTGGTTTGTTGACCACTAAAAGCACTTCGTCTTCGTAAACAATATCTAAAGGCATGTTTTCACCAACTAATAAATTCTCGAATGGAGGATGCGCTAATAGCACGCGAATTTTGTCTTCTGGTTTAACCTTATAATTAGATTTTACAGGAACGTCGTTTACGTAAATATTACCTTCCTTAGCCGACTCTTGAATTTTATTTCTAGTGGCATTCTCTACTTTATTCATTAACCATTTATCGATACGTAAAGGTGATTGCCCTTTATCTACTGTAAATGAAAAATGTTCGTAGCGTGTTTCTCCAGCTTCGTTTTGTTCTGGTAATTGTGGTAAATGTTTGCCCATTTAATATTTAGTTTGGACGTTTTCCGTTACCTAAAACAACATCTATTTTAGAGTGTTTTGGTAATAATGTTCCTGGTTTTAAAGACTTGTTTTCGAAACGCATACTTAACACTTCGTCTTTACCAATGTTGTTTACGTATGTTTTTTTACCAATTTCGAATTCTAAAGACTCTAAAGTAGGTCGTGCTTGACGAAATGTGCGATTTATAATATTTGGTACTGGAATTTTTCTATAGCCTGAAGGATTAAGTGTTAAGTATATTTTTCTATTCTCCTTTACGTTTTCTCCGGCTGGTGGATCTTGTTCTATAACAGAATACCTTGCATAGTCTGGATTAAAATTAGCCGAATCTTGAATTTCCATAACCAAGTTATTCTCGTCCAATTCATTTTTTGCTACATCAATAGATTTTCCTCTTAAATTAGGAACAGTTTCAAAATTACCATGATTAGTAGTATAATTAAGCCATTTAAAAATAATGAAACATAACACAACTAAAGCAACAATAGCTATTAACAATTGCTTGAAAAATGTTTTACTAATTAGAAATTTAAAAATACTCATCTGTTGATTTTAATTAAAAACTGTGTAGCAAATATATAAAAACAAAAAGGTTTTCGTTTGCTATAAAATAAATGATATTTTTACAAAACTAAATTTAATTGGGTTATTGTGGTATTAAAAATACTGTAACATACTTAGTAAGATTTCCAAGTTTATGGAAATAAAAAAATTATATCTGTGAAAAAAAATATTGCTATAATTATGGGTGGTTATTCTAGCGAATACCAAATTTCTCTTAAAAGCGGAAATGTTGTTTACAATACTTTAGATAAAGATAAATATAACTTATATCGTATTCATATATATAAAGACAAATGGGTATTTGTAGATGCAAACGAAGATGAATTTGTAATTGATAAAAATGACTTTTCAGTTTTGGTGAACGAAACGAAAATTACGTTTCATTGTGTTTTTAATGCTATACATGGTTCGCCTGGAGAGGATGGTTTTATGCAATCTTATTTTGAGCTTATTGGTATGCCACAAACAAGTTGTAGTGCATACCAAGCTGCACTAACATTTAATAAGCGAGATTGCTTAAGCGTACTAAAACCTTATGGTATTTTAACTGCGGAAAGCTATTATCTTAATTTAGGAGATACAATAAATGAAGATAATATTATCGCAAAAGTAGGTCTGCCTTGTTTTGTAAAAGCGAATAAAGCTGGTAGTAGTTTTGGAATTTCTAAAGTGTATAAAAAGGATAAACTTCAGGCTGCTATTAATAAATCTTTCAAGGAAGATAACGAAATTATAATTGAGACTTTTTTAGATGGTACAGAGGTTTCGGTTGGTGTTATTACCTACAATGGTAAAACAAAAGTGTTACCAATTACAGAAATTGTAAGTGAGAACGATTTTTTTGATTATGAAGCCAAATATTTTGGTAAGTCCCAAGAAATAACACCTGCAAGAATTTCTAAAGCTCAAGAGGATAAAGTAAATGCACTTGCAAAAAAGATTTATGAGGTTTTAAAAATGAAAGGCTACACTAGAAGCGAATTTATTTTTAAAAATAATGAGCCACATTTTCTTGAAATAAACACCGTTCCTGGTTTAACCAACGAGAGTATTTTACCGCAACAAGCTGCTGAAGCTGGAATTACTATGGAAAAATTGTTTAATAGTGCCATCGAGGAAGCGCTTGAGTATGATAGAGGTTTATAGTATTAGTAAACAGTCTATAAATGGTTATATTTGGTATTAAACAAAATCTAATTTAGAAATTATATTTCCAACTAATCGGCAATTAAAATAAATTTTGAATGAAACGCGCAATTTTTCCAGGATCGTTTGATCCTATTACTTTAGGACATTACGATATTATAAAAAGAGGTGTTACACTGTTTGACGAAGTTATTGTCGCTATAGGTGTAAACGCATCAAAAAAATATATGTTTTCTATAGAAGAACGCATGGATTTTATAAAAGAATCTTTTAAAGACGAGCCTAAAATTAAAGTGGTTAGTTATAAAGGTTTAACAGTGGATTTTTGCATGAAAAATAATGTTGAATTTATTTTAAGAGGTTTACGTAATCCTGCCGATTTTGAATTTGAAAAGGCTATTGCACATACCAATAGAGATCTTGCTCCAATTGAAACTGTGTTTTTACTAACAGCTGCAAGCACCTCTTACATTGCGTCTTCTATAGTTAGAGATGTTATTAGAAATAATGGAGATTACACCAAATTAGTGCCAAATAGTGTAAGAGTAAAATAATATTAATATAGGTTTCTGTGCATAGCTTTTGTTATAGCTTCCACGAAATCCTTGGTGAAAAATGGTTTTAAAATATAACCATCCATTCCATACATATTAGTTTTAATTTCAACCTCTTCTTTTGTTGCAGCAGTTAAAGCCACGATTGGAATTGTATTATTAAATTCTCTAATTAACTTTGTAGTTTCATAACCGTCTAATTCTGGCATATGCAAATCCATTAAAATACAATTAAAATTTTCTTCCTTAATTATTTCTATTGCCTCTGCACCAGAACTTACTATTTTAGATTTGATCTCTAAATGATCTAATACTTTAGCAGTTACCAATTGATTAATTTTATTATCATCTACGATTAAAAATATACTGCCCTTTATAAATTCTAATTGACTATTATAAGCAGCAATTGGTAAATTATCTTTTTCGTTTAAACTAAATTCAAGCTCGAAATAGAAATCTGATCCTTCGTTTAGTTTACTAGATACATTTATTTTACTTCCCAAATTTTTTAAAAGACGTTCAACAATAGACAAACCTAAACCAGTACCTTTATAAGCTTTTGCATTTGTAGTGTTTTCTTGATAAAAATTCTCGAATATTTGAGACTGTTTTTCTTTAGAGATTCCTAATCCATTATCCGAAACTTTAAAATACAAATTTACTTTATTATCAAGTTGTTTTAATTTCTTTACTTCTATTTTAATATGACCGTTGTTAGTAAACTTGATCGCATTAGAGATTAAATTAATAAGTATTTGAGATACTTTTAGAGAATCGCCTGTTATTGAGTTAGGAATAGTATCATCGTATTTAAAATCTATACTGTTTTTACTATCCATTAATGCATATTCTAAACTATTGATAATGTTAGAAACAAGATTTTTTAAATTGAAATCTATTTGTTGTATTTTTAATTTTCCTGACTCTACTCTATTAAGCTCTAGTACATTATTTATTAAAGCCATTAAATGGTCTCCAGAGAATTTAAGAGACTCGATATACTCTTTATGTTGTGGGCTAACATTTTCTTTTAGTAATAAATTAGATATCTCAATTACAGCATATAAGGGTGTACGAAGTTCGTGGCTAATTTCTGAATAAAAATTACTTTTAACTTTAGTTAGATTTTCGGCTTTATCTTTAGCTATTTGTAATTGATTATTTTTTTTAACTATTAAATATATAGTTATAAATAGCATTACTATTAATAAGCCAAATAAAGTCATATAAAATTTAGACCTTTTTAGCTGTGCATTTTGTATGGCTTGTTCTTTCTTTAAAAATTTTAAATCTTTTTCATTTTCTTTTATTTTATATTTTTCTGCAATAGTGATAGTTAGTTCATTATTATTAATTTTATTTATAGAATCTTTAATTATATTATGTTTTTGTAGAATATTATAAGCATCTTTGTAGTTGCCAACACTTTTATACAAATTGGCTCTTTCTAAATACAATTGCTTCTTTATATAAAGGTATTTATTTGAATTTGCAATTTCATGAGCTTTATTGTAATAATAATCAGATTTTTTAGTATCGCCAAGCTTAAAATAAGCATAGGACATTGCACAATAAATGTCTCCATATATAGATTTTTCTTTACTAAAATTTAATAATTCTGCATTTTTTATAGCTTCTTGAAAAAAAGATAAAGCTTTAGCATATTCTACATCGTGCCTAATTAAATTACTACCTATATTATAATTTGGATACACTGTTGGTGTTATTTTGCTATATTTTTTATCAATATCGAGAGCTTTTTTAAAACATTTATTAGACTCGTCGATCTTATTAAAATCTCTATAAATAGTACCAATATTACTGTAGATTAGAACTAATTTACTGGTATCTTTTGCTTTTATAAAATAGTCACGCGCAAGAAAAGCATATTTAAATGCTTTTTCTTTTTCTCCAATTTCTGTATAAGAGTATGATAGACTATTATATGCACTACCTAATAGATTATAATTGTTACTATTAGTGATTTTAGGGAGTAAATTTTGAATTGCTAAAATAGATTTACCATATCGACTCTTATGGTTTAAACCGTATGCATATTTCAAACCACTACTAATAGAATCTAAGTCTATATCCGAAATTTCTTGGCCGTATAATAAATTAAATGTAGAAAATATAAAAATGAAGAACCGTAATCTCATGAATATGTTTTTTATTATAATGTAAGCAAAAATAGCTTAAAAAATACACTTTATCGTTAAAAAATTGTTTTAAACGATAAAATGCATAGAAATTAAAACCTATATTCTGATAATGGCTTGGGAAATTTTTCTGGATTAGCTGCTAGATGATATCTAGGATCGTCTACAGCCTCAACTATTACCTCTCTAAATTTAGGACTTGACTTGCATAATAATATTTTGCAATCTTTACTTAAATGCTTAAGCTTTATTTTTTTTCCTTCAGTTTCATATTTTTCAACTAAATTAAAAATAGCTTCTATTGCAGAATGATCGCTTATGCGAGATTCTACGAAATCAATTTCTACGTTTTCTGGATCGATTTTAACATCAAACTTATCGTTAAACGCTTGAATACTTCCAAAAAATAAGGGTCCCCAAATTTCATATACTTTAGTACCATCTGCTTTTACTCGTTTTCTAGCTCTAATCTTCTTTGCGTTTTCCCAAGCAAATACTAATGCAGATATTATTACTCCAACAAATACGGCAACTGCTAAATCTACAAAGACTGTTACGAGAGATACTGTAATAAGTACAATAGCATCAGACATTGGAATTTTCTTTAGAATTCTAAAACTCGACCAAGCAAAGGTTTCAATAACCATCATAAACATAACACCAACTAAAGCAGCAATAGGCACCATTTCTATTAATTTATCTGCGAATAAAATAAACGAGAGTAAGGTTACAGCCATCAGAATTCCAGATAAACGTCCACGACCACCTGCATTAACGTTTATTACAGTTTGACCAATCATCCCACAACCTCCAGTTCCTCCAAATAAACCTGAGACAATATTTCCTGCACCTTGAGCTACACATTCTCGATTTCCGTTTCCTCGTGTTTCTGTTAACTCATCGACTAAATTCATAGTCATTAAAGATTCTATTAAGCCAACAGAAGCTGCTAAAAATGCAGGTAATGCTATAAACTTTAAAGTATCTAAATTGAATGGTAAATTTTTCCAAAGTTCTAAATTTGGGGTTGGGAACGCTCCTTTTAAACCAGTTCCTCCTCCTTCAACAATATAAGAACCTACAGTGGAAACGTCCATATTAAAACCTATTACAATTATACTGGTAATTAAAATAGCTGTTAATGCAGCTGGTAATTTTTTTGTAATTTTTGGTAGGCCCCAAATTATTGCCATGGTTAATAAAACAAGACCAATCATGATATATAATTCTGAACCTTGCATATAAGTACTTATGTATTTTTTAACGCCTGCGTCTGAAACTTGTAAAGATTTGTGCGAAAACATTTTTACTTGAGCCATAAAAATAACAATAGATAACCCGTTTACAAATCCCATCATTACAGGATGTGGAATTAAACGTACAAAACGACCCAGTTTAAAAACGCCTGCAAAAATTTGAATAATTCCCATTAAAACCACGCAAGCCATAAGGTAAAAAAAGCCCATATTATCAATAGGCACGTCCATTAACATTCCTTTAGTGTGTCCTTCTGAAATCATACTAACAAAAATAACAGCAACTGCTCCAGCAGCACCAGAAATTAAGCCTGGTCTACCTCCAAAAATAGCCGTAATCAATCCTATTATAAATGCACCAGACAGTGCCATTAATGGGTCTATTTGTGCTACAAAAGCAAAAGCAACAACCTCTGGAATCATTGCCAAAGACACTGTAATTCCAGCTAAAACATCGTCTTTTGCGTTTGGAACTATCTTTCTTATAAACTCTGTCATTATTTATTTTTGAAGCTGTAAAAGTACGTTTAATATCTATATTGCCAAATCTCTTTTTTCTTTTATTTAGCTAAATGAATACTAAAAACAAAAAAAGAGCTACAGAAATTGTAGCTCTTTAAAAGGTATAGTGTTTAAATATTATTTATTTACTATAATTTTTTTAGTGATTACTCTGTAATCTGACTCTAATTTAACTAAATACATACCATTCGATAATGAATTTGCATTTATTCTTGTGTTAAGTAAAGTACCACTCATAACCTGTCTTCCACTAGTATCTGTTACGGTATATTTAATATTCTCATCATCAAACAACTGAACGTCAACATTTATTTCTGAAACAACCGGGTTAGGATATAATCTCATTTCACTATTCTCATTTATAAACGATTTTTTAAATGCTTCATAATTATCAAATGAATCTATAATTGTTTTTAATGACTCGTTTTGATTATTAACCGCTCTATCATAATAGTTTGTGTAGAAATTACAAAACCAATTATTTGCTATAACTAAGTTTAATGCGCCTTGAGGATCTAAAGATGCACATATATTGTTATTTTCAATTAAATTTAATACATCGAAACCAGTTGTTTGTCCTGGTACAACTGCTGTTAAATCTAAAGTTGCAGGGTTATATATTAAACTATGAATACGGTAAAAACCTGAGTTAGCAACTTCAAATTCGGGGCTTGAATCTACATCTAAAATTGTTAAAGTGAAAGCTTCCGTTAAAACAAATAGTTCTTGATAACCATTAGGGATCAGCGCAGCTTGAAAAGGAATAGCTGATATTACTGATGTTCCTCCCGATAAGCAATTAATTGGGCTAGGAGAGAATAATAATGCTGCATCCGCTAAACATTCTTCTTCGTCATTTACTATTATTAGTGCTCCTGGTACATCTAAACTTGCACATATTGTACCACCACCTTGAATTAATAAGCCATTGACATCGAATCCTGTTGTAGTACCAAATTCAATAATATCTAAATCTAATGT